>Ga0099822_1011275_pt1 | contig 10921 bp, 6 predicted proteins | sample CowpeawhiteBW_FD_76839 | JGI IMG/M metagenome (GOLD analysis project Ga0099822, IMG submission 76839) | Root nodule microbial communities of legume samples collected from California USA - Cow pea white BW | ecosystem: Host-associated > Plants > Roots > Nodule | place: USA: California | collected... | reverse complement strand
TAAAAAAAAAAAAAAAAAAAAACTCCCAATATTAAATTTTCATTTCTATTTTTCTTCACTTATGTGAACTCTTTCTTTTAAATAGTGGATTTGATCAAATTTTCAGACAACAAAAGAAACAGTGTTTTAGGTTTTTCAACTTTTTGCTACCTAGGAATCTGATGAGTGAATTTTATCTAAGGATTCTGCCGACAAGATGTTCGATACAAAGCATGCGCAAGCTAGCTAGGTCCAATTTGCAATGCTTATGTTGTTTGGTAGGTAAGATTTTTGTGAAAACCATTTAGATATGCTAGCACCTTCATATTCATCATGTATTAGGAATTATTTCACTTCAAGAATCGATTTTATTTGAAGAATAATACCTTTTGTGATGATGGTTTTGGACAAAATGCTTCTTCTCCTTAGTGTTTGAGTTCTTTTGGTCATTTGTTGGAACTGAACTTTGTTGTGTGTGTGATGTCACCTTAATAATTTGACACTAAACAAGGTTTTGCATGTGATGGTTTTGGTATAATTTGAGACAAACACCACACAGCGAGTTCCGACCAAAAAATCAGGAACTCTGTCCACTATGATCCAAAAATGGGAAAAGAATGTGAGAGATGCAGAACAAGGAAAATTACATTTACCAAACGCCAAACAACAAGTTTTAGATCCATACCAGCACATGGCCTTGTACGTATATACGTGTGTTTTGGTCCTATACTGTGTATATATATGTTTATACTTATTTCTCTGCTTTGTAACAGCATAAACAGATTCAACCAAACCAGAAACAAGTATTTAGTTAATGAGGTTATATCGTGTTATTTTCTTTAGTTACAAGAATTTAAAAAACTAGGAGTCAAGATCAAATACAATACTACAACAACTTTTAACAACTTTTAAGAAGATTATTAAGTGATTAGACCGTAATTAGACAGATAAGACAGATAGAAAGGTAAAAATCAATTAAGGATATATAAATAAAGGAATCAGATAAAATTGTTGAGATCTTTTTAATAACATTTTTTACAATTCTGATTTCTTATTTAATAACTTACTTGAGCGTTGAAGTATCTTGTATAAGTATGTTTTCCGACGAAATTATAAGAAGATATATAAGAACTAAGGAATAATAAGGTGATATGCTGCTTTGTAAGAACATTTATGAACAGTTTCTATGAAATTATTAGTGATGTGATGTGAGTCTCATAGTATACGGAAGATGGTCTAGTGTGCATCTTTTGCAAGAACATTTTTCTTTTCTGCACATTAAGAATCCATGAAAAGGAAAGATGATAACCTCATACATGGTAAAAGGAAAAGGAAAAGAAGTTGGGCTCATCACAGCATTTGACACTGTTGAACAAAGGTTATGAATTCAACACACCACATGTCATATGTATGGATGATTATTAGAAGAAGGGATAAGAATTGGATCAGATGGATTCCTTTTGACCATTGGTCTTCCACTCAAGAATATTCAATAATAACCAGAAAGTTTATGCCTCTCCAACGGACCAGAAGCTAAGTGATATCTATCAACCCCTTTTTAATCAATTGTGAACTTTTGCTTAATCATGCACGGAAACAACAAAAATCATAAAGAAAAAGAGGAAAAAGGGTTGAGACTGAGTTTGACACCTTGTTGATTTTGTTTCTTGTTTTCTCTTTTTGTGTTGTTGATCTCTCTTATCACAAATAATTTTTAAGCTTGGCCCTGCTTATTATGACCGCAAATTTTGAAGTCAAAAGCTCCATCGGGTGGTTTCTGTGTCAAGAAACATCCTGGTCAAATATTCTACCCACAACCTTTATTTAAAAAAGATAATCCAAATTAATTGAACTTTTAACCCTTTTTTTCTCTCAATAACAGACATTGTAAGAGCGAGAGAAAAAGGATGAGACATGAGTAAGATGCATTGTAACATATTAAAGCAGCAAACTCCAATTCATATCCCACAATTCAATTATTTGAGGTGACTTGAAAAACAAGCTTTAAACATTCTCATGTGTACATCGTAGACCAAACATGATTTCTCCTTACTTTCACTGTGTAATTATATTCTTGTTATCTCATTTAATGTTATACTCACATTAACAGAATTAAAATTCCAAAGATTCTGCTGTAAAAACCTAGTTATGATGATAACCAAGATTGATTAAAAGTTAAGATTGATCACAGATTGGGCAAGAGTCTAAGACTGATGGAAGTATAAGCAAAATACTTTCAATCAACCAAACTTTTTTTTTTAATGTCATGTGATTGAGTTTTGACATTACGAGAACAAGTACAAAATTTATTCTCGAAGTTATATCAGAAAAAAAACCAGTTAAAAGGTAAAAAGTGGCACTTGAGTTTTAGATTTACTGTTTATTTCCATCTAGTAACTCCGTAGTACAAATTTAGATAATAAAATTAAATATATACTAACTATAATTGAAATCAATTTAGTTACTACACACTGTAAAAGATATCATGGCCCTTTTAAACAGTTTAGCTTTTTAAGTTGATAAGAGACTAATCACAACACAGAGAACTTACAAGTATGAAGTTTAAGTTGCAGAAGAGAAAGAAACGTATGAGACGTAACTGAATGATACATTGCTGGTACAAGGGAAAGAATGCTTCCCACTCAACCGAGTACAGTGATGATGCTATGAAGAAATTTGATGTGTTTTCCCAATTAAATGAGAATGCTAATACAAGGGAGAAACCAACTAAATAGAAAGTAAGAAGAAAAGAATACCACCACAATTTCAGGTAGTATTTTTATATGCTAAATTATGTAGGTTGATCAAATGTTCCCTAACTCTAACATTGTTTCCTTGTTTCTTAGTAACAACCAATCATTCCGTGGGGCCACCACTATGCCGTTGCATAGCAACAACTGGCTCACTGCACCTGGAACACCTAAATGATGGAGCAGCAGCACATCGTGTCCTAAGACAGTAGTAACAATATCTGCAACACAAAATGTGAACAATTGTTTAGTCATTTTTCACTTTTCATGAGAAGCGTGTATATATACATAAAGGTTGGCATATATGAACATTCCATAATCCCACCAAATTGTTATGACAGAAGTTTCTGCAGTGATGTACCTGTGCTGACAAGGTAGAGCAACATAAGGAATGGTTGGAGTGGCCAGGCAAATGGGACATGCTGAACCATCCTCGGATGAACTTGATGATTTATCTTTTGAGAAAGGTCGGAGAAGATTTTTCACGGATGATGAATTAAGAAGAGGAAGAAGCAACAGTAACATTTCCTGCCATCAGAACCTGAGAGAATTAGCTCCAATGGATTGTAAATTCGGATGTGAAACATTCTTGCAAATTCACTTGTTATCAGAACCAGAAGAACACATCCAGTTGCAACATAGCCACAACCATTTTTAGTGTATGTTTGGATCAGTTGGAACACTCAAACCCAACTTTCAGTTTCTATTGCACACTTTGACAACATGTTTGACAATTTTTCAAATTTAATCAAGCAAAATTCATCTCATACTCCAGTTGACTAAAAAGCTAAAATATGTTGCCTTTTTTCAACTCCAGTAGAATTCAAAAACCTTTACTTTCTAACTGAAATCCAAACGCTCACAAATTATCATTAGTCTCAACTAGTAAATAACTGAAATATCTCATCTAACCCACAAGAATCCACAAATTAAGTACAAATAAATTTAAGAAGAGGGGAAGAAGTACCGAGAATTCATTCCAAACTAATTGCCTGTTCATATATTCAAAGCTAACAGCACGATTCATATTTGGGCTCCCATATACAAGCCTGGCTCGTAAGGCTCTTTCAATAAGATTTCGATATCTGCTTTACAAAAGAGCCCAACTAGAAGATAAGTTTACATAGCAAGTCAAACTAAAAGAAACCAATTATATGCCAGAAATATAGAGAGAGAGATATATCCCATAGGACCACAGAACCTTCACACCAGATGAGCATTCATTGTTACACTATATTCAACAGTTTTTATTAAAAAAGCTATTCTAAAACTCACCATTGGGTTAAAAATTCCTATTATATATATATATATATATATATATATATATATATATATATTAACTGAAAAAAAATATTTTATTGTAGTTCATATTATGTTATAAGTATTATAACTTATTTTATTATTTGAAATATATTATTTTATAGTAATATTTTCATTATAATTATTTTAATTGTAATTTTTTAATCAATTTTTGATCCCTGAATATTTATAATCATTATATTTATATGTTCATAATTTATTAGACTAAATATAATATAATATTATATATATATATATATATATATATATATATATATATAAAGAAATGTATTATAAAATTTTATATATGAACGTATCGAAAATATTGTGATATAAATTTTGAGACTTACATTTACTACATTTGGTTGGTCGTAAGAAAGATCATGAAGAAGTTTGTTTGGGCTAATGCAGGTGGAGTTGATGCGTAGGGTGGATTTTCAGGTGGAGCTACTGATTGCTCCTTGTTAGTGAACTTTGCAAATCACGTTGCAGTCAAACTTTAGGAGGGTGAGGAGAGTAACAAAACCCCTATATTTAAGTTGTACATGTTTTTTACTATTAATCAATTGTCAGACTGAAAAAATATTGTGTTAAAAGCACTAGGAGGATTCAAGGTACTTTCTCATGGTCGTAAGCTGAATAAGCTAATGACACCTCATTCGCAAAGCTATAGTTGTTGATTTTAGATTGTTATCGTTGAACAACGTTCGATATAAATTTGTTGATAAAAATGTGATTTCAGCGTTTGTGGAAAGGTGGCAACAAGATACAAACACATTTCAATACAAATCCCCAATTTCTCAAACCCTAAGCTGCAACTCGTTCTACTTCAAGATCGACGCGTGTATGCACGTGGATCGGTGTTCTTGCCTCCACACGAAGTTGAGCATAAGCCCCACCAATTTTGCTCTCTAAACATGATAACTCCCAGCGTTGACACCCACGACCACCTATCAACCCTCGTAAGATCCAGAACCACTTTTGGGACCTTTATAAGGATCTCTTTGAGGAGTTCTCCAAGTACAGTGAAATTAAAAGCATAAAGTTTGCGACAACCTCGTTTTCTCGATTTTCATTACAATTGAACGTTGTCATTTCCAGGTGGGGAATGTATAAGTTTAGAGAGGAGGAGCTTGTTGCCAATGCTGTTAGGAACCTCACTGGAAGGTTTTATGTCAATTGTTTATATATTTTCTTTTGGTTCTTTGCAATTTCTCATTCATTCTGTAATTTTGAGGTGCATCAATGGACGCCAATGCCATTATGTCTCCTTAGTCTGAATATTGAGTTGGTTTGGTGGCTGGCATGGGTGTAGGATGTTTAATGTGTAACACAAAAAAGAGATTTCAGAACAATGTTGGGACCACCAAGAGTCGCAACAAGAGACTCGAGCACTAGTCTTGGATATTCTTTTATCAAGCATAGAAAATGGATGTGTTTATGTTAGTTTCAGAATTGGCATAAAATATATTTTTTTAACTGGCATAAAATGTATTTGCTGAACTAATGAGAGAAAAAGTAATTATAACAATTTTGTTCTATTTTTTGTAAAAGGAAAATTATGTTTTGAACTAGTTGCCCAGGTGAAAGTATTTGGTGGAAATGACTACAATCAACAATTTATTTTCCCTTTGAGAGAAAAAAAAGAAAAATTGTTGATCTAATAGTGTAGTTAGAACTAAAAATAAAAGTGCAAGTGAGATATTATAAAAATAAATAAATAAATAAAAGTATATATTTACAAATTTAAATAAAATCAAAATTCTAAACAAAAATAAATAAATAGACATCATAAATGATTAAGGGTGTATATTTGTATTTTTGTTTGAGGTCGAAACCCCTGTTAATTCTGCATAATTTTATGTCAAATGACTTTTTTTTATATTTTATTTGGTCCAAAACATTGATTAATTTTAAAACAATTTCAAAATATTTGTCCATTCAACTAGACTTTTCGTTTCATTAAAAGAAACTTACTTTTTTTTTAACTATAATCCAAACACACTATAAATAATTGTATGACACAGATCCTCAAATAACAATGTTATTGATTTGATAATGTATTGAAAAGCGTAGCAATCTATTATACAAGTAATAAAGGGATAAAAGTTAAGTATCCAATCTTATTATTAGATGCAATTGTATACTTTTACTTTTTGTTTTTTAAATAGAATTAAATACGTTTAACCATTTAAACAATTCCTACTTAGATAAAAAGGAGTCTACCTAAACTTATAGTAAAATGATGATATATACTAAAATAGACTAATATTTTAGAGGCTATATTTTAAAATCCTATAAATATAATCAAGAACAAAAATATTAAATGGGCTAACATTTAAAGTATTAAAGTAACTTTACACTCAACTAATGCTTATATTTATCTCAGCAGCACAATGACCGAAAAACATCATCTACAGCTCTGACCATCATGATTATCAATTTACTTTAACCTGAAGAAGAATTAACGATTTCATTAAATAATAATTTTATGAATAAACATCAAAGAATTAAAAACAGACAGCAAAAGCCGATAGCAATTAATCCGATTACTTTATAAAAGCAAACAATTTCAGAATCGGTAAAGGTCAGAAAAAAAAATTGAAGCACAATTCTTAGTGATATTATCGAGATTGGAGCAAAAGATACTGATTTAATTGAAAAGTTAATTTTGATGATTCATAAAGAAGGTATGACATGAGAAGCATAAAAGTTCTCGTGATCATAAGGTGACTTACTAAAACATTACTATAAAGGATCATAAGGTACGAGAGGATAGTTTATGTGTTGTACAAATTTTCACATAGTATTATTTTTAGTTTTCATTAGACAATTGTAGCTATTTTTCTTTGGTTTTGAGACTTTTACGTTATATTCTTGTGTTTCTTTTTTTTTTTTTATCTTATCTATTGTTAATAGGGTGATTTTGGGGTAAAGACAATAATGTTTTTCATTGATGATGTATTTTTCTCAATAGTAAGAATATTTGGTATCTCTTCAACAACCAACAAAACATTAGTAGTGACAATTAAATGAGGGAGTAGGAATGTCAACAAGGTGAGTAATGTACGGGTAGTAATTCCCTCGTACCCTAGCTATTGGATAAATATATGCCTCGTACATGTCCTAACTGCATGTATTTTTTTTATGCAGGTCCCGCATATTTGTTTAATATCCACCAATATTCGCGGATACCCGTGGGTATTTAAGAAAAAAAAATTAATATTTAAAAATATATTTTAACCATAAATTCAAAGAAAATAAAATACATAACATTCATACATTCAAACAAAGTCAAAATAACCTATTTAAATAGTGTTTAAATGACAATTTACAAAGAAAGAGAAGGTTAAATGACAATTTACAAATAAAAAAGGTAATATTTTAAACCCAATTAATAAAAATAACTCATTCAAAATCAATGTGTTAATATTTTAAACATGTTTTTTGCAAAAATTAGAGTATAACAGGTACGAGTATTCATGGGTATGAATACTATAATATCCGTACTCGTCCCATTAACATGCAAGTATAAAAAATACCCGTACCCGTTACCTGTGAGTATCCATTTACAATACTCATTTCCTACTTGTTGCGGGTTTTATATGCAGGTACCATAAATACGAATTTTTTTGACATCCCTATGAGAGAGAATGTATTAGTCATGAGTAGGAATTCAACCTCAATTTGTTTAAAGCCTAAATCTTAAATCCTAAAATTCTAAATCTAAAATAATAAACTATCAGACATGAAGTATTTGTATAGTCATTCCCTATGATTTTAAGTACATTTCACAAATATCTTGATGCACTTTGAGTAGATTGTGTTGAACTTTCTCATCATCTAAATATTTAAATAAGGAGGAAAATCCCTTCTAAAGAGTTTTTCATTGAACAAGGTGAACAACTGATTTTTTATTTATATTCTTTTAGTTTTCGGTCAATTACTTATTAATATGTTATTGGTTAGGTATTCAATGATGGGTGTCATCCATGCTTATCTGCCTAAATCAATTTGTAAACACTAGTGCAATTTTGCCATTTTAACTCGCATTATAGGCCTCAATTATCACTTAACTGAAGCATAAAATGGTGCAGTGACATTTTTGCAAATTTTTCCAACTTTTATGTCTCGGTTCAGCATATACCTGAAGTAGAAAACAACTTTCTACTTCGATTCTCAGAAAATCGGTGCCAAAAGGTCTTATATGCCTCGGTTTTGAAGACCCGAAGCCTAAAAATTGGCTAATATTTCAAAAATGCCATTGGGGCAGTGATATTTGGCCTCGGGTGGAATTGGACCGGTGCCAAAAGTTGTTTTCTACCTCAGTTCAAAATTGAACCGAGGCTATAAGGTTCGTTAGGGTTCAAAAATCGCTAATCACTTTTCTTCTTCTTCTTCCTCGTAAGCCCATTCTCTCTTTGGAAAACAGTTTTGGCCACCCACCCACCCACCTCCTCTGTTGTTGTTGCTGCGCTCCAGCCACTCGCAAGTACTTGACGTTTGACTCATTTGCATTCTAGCTTGGTGAAGTGCGATTTGGGGCTTGCGAATTGGGAGTGAGTTCATTGTGTTGCAGGTGCGTAGTAGAATTGAGTTGTGCGTGGGTGGAGATCTATCGTTGATGATGGCAAGACGTGTAGGTGGCAGTAGCATGAAAAAACTCGTTGTTGCGATGAAGGTAGGTTCACAATTTGGGGGAGGAGGCATCATTTAGGGTTTGTTTTGTTCGCGTTTTCATGCATGAATAACATGGAGGTTCCATGGTGGTGGCACAATTCATGAATTACTCTTATGGTGAAGGACAAGATTACAGTGGCTGCGAATCTTTGGTGGTGAGTTTTGGACGTCGTGGTGGCTAACAGAGCTGCGGTGGAACCATGGTGGTTGCCTAGGGTTTATGGTGGAGAAGATGGAATGCAAAAAGGCACATATGGCCTCAGTTCTCAACAGAACCGAGGTAGAATATGGAGTTTTTGCTTCAATTGAGACCCGAGGCAAAAAGTTGACCTTTTTTGGCCTCATCATAATATGTTTCAGTTTTAGAACCGGGACAAAATGACAAAAACAACCATTGTCAAAAGCTTTTCTTGCCCTAGTGAAAATATTATTATGGTCTCAACTTGGTGACTAAACTTCTTTGATATTGTTAAAACTCCTCGTAGAGATGATTTCACATTTATCAATTAGTTTTTATTATATATTATGTTATCATAATATAATAAGAAGAAAAAAATCACTTACACAAAAAGCATATTTTTAGAATTTATCTTCATGTTATGTCTTCAAAACTTGACAAAAACTTTATCTATCGATTTAAGATAACCTTTAGTAATAGTTAATTTGATAATTATGTCGTTAACATAAACGTAAACTTTCATTATATTATTCATGGTACATAAAGACTTTGATTATATAAGTATAAATATGTTATCCTTAAATTTTATTAGTTTACATCTTTTAGTTTGAAAGGTGTAATTATGTACTAGTAATTAACTTGGCATGTGAATGTATATTTATACAATATTCTCTTAAATAAAAATGTGTATTTATATAACTTGCCAACCTCTATTATTATAAGATAAATATAAAAAAATATCTTTACTACTTACTTGTTATTCTTTAAATTCACAAGTAATTATAATTAATTCTAAGTATATATACACTAAAAAAAACTTTAAATAACAAGCAAAATCAATTTTAGATACTAGTAACTAATTTATATATCAATTCACTAGTCTAAAATAGACATTTTAGAACAAGATATTAAATTGATTGTATAGGAACCAATGTAATAAACAAGGCAGTGGCAATTTTATAAATATTGTGAAGTATATTAGATCGGTTGTGCTGAGAATCGATCTAATATTAGATCGATTATGTGGGGAATTGATCTAATATGTCATTTTTAAATTCAAAATTCAAAATCAAGATAACATATTAGATTGATTCCCCACATAACCGATCTAATTTGCTTTCTTTTCTAAAGTGCGAAAACCCCTATTCTTCTTCCATCTCGTGCCTTCCCCATTGTTCCAATTTTTCTTCTTTCCCCTCATGCCATCGAAGCTTCCTGTGTGAAATGTTTATTGTCGTCGCACCACAAACCATTGTCATCGTCACTGATAATGTTGAACCACCAACGTTGAAGCTTCATTGTCGTTGCCGCTCTTTGCTCCACGCTCCACGCACCACGCAACACGAAACAGCAAGACAACCATTCAAGCTCCTACCGATATTTTGAAGGCCTTCCACCCATTGTAGATGTTAGCTCCTATCGTTGTTTTAAAGCTACTATCGTCGCGCCTTTGTCATCATCTCCATTGGAAGATTATGTCTTCTTCGTAGCAATTCCTCCACCGAGTCGCCACAAAGTCACCACTGCTTGCTAGCTCTTTTATGACTAGTGTCATCACCACCATTATTGCTGTTAGTTCCTATGCTACTCCAAACTTCATTTAAGTTGAGGTGTGTCAACACTCAATTTCGTCCGCACAAATAAAATTGTTTCTAGAAATATTCAAAAATAAAGTGTTAAATTAAAAAGAAAAGGTAAAAATAAATTATTTAAAAAATTAAAAAATTAGTTAATAAAAGTTTCTTTAATTTATGTTTTTTAAGAGTTGAGTAAAATAATTTTTTTTTAAAATAATAAAATAAAACGATTTTGGGAGTTCACTTTTGGGCGTTTGTGGTGATTGACGAAAATTACTTTCTCTTTCCGTTGTCGACATTGGTGCCTCCATTCTTGTCTCAGGCGGTTTTTGTTTCCTTCAAGGTACTTTTCCTCATGTTTGTTGGTTTAGTATGATTCTCTTGTTGAGTGTTAATGGGTTCACAAGAATACACATAGGGATGTTTTTATTTTATTTTATTTATCTGCTTTGATGGAT
>Ga0099822_1011272_pt1 | contig 10923 bp, 3 predicted proteins | sample CowpeawhiteBW_FD_76839 | JGI IMG/M metagenome (GOLD analysis project Ga0099822, IMG submission 76839) | Root nodule microbial communities of legume samples collected from California USA - Cow pea white BW | ecosystem: Host-associated > Plants > Roots > Nodule | place: USA: California | collected... | reverse complement strand
TATATCACCACCCTCCATTCTCCTAGGTTAACCTAAATAATGACTTCATATTTATTCCCTCATTTAATGTTTAATTCTAGATTTTTAATTGAATTTTGTTCTTAAAAGATTGATTTAATTGGGTTTCTTATAATTGGGTTTATTGAGCATGAGATACAAAAAGAATGTTAAAAATATCTTTTTAGTTGCATAAATGTTTTTTGGATATTTTGAGGTGTGTTAGTGCAACTACAATTAAGTTGAACTCATGGAGGCGTGGAAATAAATTGATTAAAGCTTCATGCCACCTTAAAGATAATCCAAGAATAGAAAATTATCAAAATCACAAAAATTCAAGCCAAGCATTGCATGATGAAGACAAGCCAAGAAGAGGGAACATGCAACAAAAAATGGACCTTGCGGTTTTCTATATCTTTTTCCAAAAAAGGGACTTTGATAATTCATAAATATTTATGATAAAAGATAATTTGGAGAAAAAATATTTGTTGATATTTTTAAATTATTATCTTATTTAATTATATTATTAAATATCAAAATATAATAACTACCAAATCTTTTTAAATATGGTAAGATCTTCTTAAATCTTTTTAGATATCCACAACAAACAAAACTATTTTTAAGATATTGGATTATTTAAAAGATATTTGGAGGAGATTCCAAATGGCTAATTTTAAAAACTAATTGAAATATTAGTTAGTGATAATTTATCATATATCTCTAAGTAATTAATTTATTTAATTATATCAGAAATTATCAACCAACTATATTTGTCAAATAGTTTTAAAATTGACTATATCTCTCTAAATATTTTTAGATATTCATAACAACTATGAAGATAAATGATATTTATGATTATCTTAAAGATATTTGAGAGATTTTAGCAATAGAAAAGACCAGTTCAAGTCTTATATAAAGAAACCAAGGGGAAGCAGAAAAAAAAACTCAGAACTTCGGAGTTTAGGAACCATTTACGGGGGCCCAAATTTTGTTCTCTCTACGTTCTCTTCCTATTTTTATTTTATTTTACGTTCCATCGAGGGCTAACCTTCAAGGGTTAGTTCCACTATAGTTTCTTAATTGGATTCTGATGTTAGATAAATAAATTTGTTTGTTCTTCTGATTCTTGTTGTGATTTGTTTTCATCTATGTCTTTTAGTTCTTAATCTAGTAAAAGTAATGATTTTTACATTGTAGCAAGTTAGCACAGTGTTAAATATACATAACATAACAATCATATGAGTCCAATGATTTTTAAATTTTGAATTGAGAAGTTTTTTTGGTTAAATTTAGAAACTTTCATAAGATTGAATGAGTTTTTGCTAATAATTAAGAAGTTACTTTGATTAAAGGTGAAAACTTTGATTAGAATTAATCAAGAAGTTACTTTGGTTAATTAGGTTTTTACTCGATATAAGATGTAAAAGAATAGACATGATTAGGCATAGTGATATTTAATTGAGAAGTTACTTTGGTTAAATTTACCTTGATTAATCTATAAAGTTCTTGCTTTTGATTGAGAAGTTACTTTGGTTAGAAGTGAGGACGTCAACAAATTAATTGAGAAGTTACAAGGATTAATTTGAAATCTTAGACAAGAAATCAATAACAATAATGTTTAGAAAACCAATGATGAAACCTATTTTGGAAAGGTAATCGACTCAACCTATTTTATTTCTTTTATTTTTATCTTATTTTATATTTTTCCAATTTTATTTCTTTCTTTTAATTATTATTTTATTTGACTAACCCCTTTTGTATAGTTTTTTATAAGAACTAATTTGCCAAGAATCAATTTCGTGTTCGTTGGGAGATGACTTAGGGTTGACTTTACCCTTTCTATTTTCTTGACTCATATCTTAGCAATACTGAAGTTGTTATAGTTTAACAATATTAATTTGATTGCGTCAACGACAGCGTCATCACTAACTTTTCTCTAGACTCTATACCTAATGCATATTTGTATTATCCATACAGTCCTCTTTATTCTTTATTTCTGTACTTCAATTTATAATCATCCTTTCGAATTATCTTTATAATTCTTGAGACTTTCACAAAAATTTGACAACACAACTGCATTTTTAACTTTTCATAACTTTCAAAATAGTAAAAAACAATTAGATTAAAACGAGATTAAAATCAACAGCCAAGCATAAATCATTCTCTTACGATAACTTTACTCAAAATTAATCAAAACTATAATCATAATTAAAATACACTTTTCGTATAATATCTTATAAGTAAAATACCAAACTTGTTTTATTTATAACATTTTTCAAGGAATCCATTTTTCAACCTAGAAGTCCTATTTATAGGAAAAACCTTGCACAAATAGATAAGGATAAATTGATGGTAGATTTATGAGATTCTTAGTGAGGGTAAATTTATTTTGATCATCTAGAGTAGCTTGGTCGAAATTCCAATAGTTGGAAACTTCATGGTAGTTGTAAGGAGATTTGTTAACTTTCTAGAAGACTTGTTCTTACTCCAAATTGTAAAATTTATATATCTTACCACACATATCTATTTGTGCATTCCTATAGTGAAAATAAATACCTATTTCTCTAGAACATGTCTAACAAATTTGAGCTCAATTCGACAGTTAATGGATCTGGAATTGAATTTTTACTGAAATAACTCAAAACAGGATGTAAGTCACGCCAATTCAAACTACGAAAACTATTTCTCTAACCACACGCCCCTAAATAAAAGTCTCGACAGTCCAAGTTAGGTACTATGTCTTAAGAACTTTGTATAAAAATATCATCCTGATTCAACGATTAATGAAGCAAAAATAAAACATTTACCAAGGCAACTAAGAACTAGACAGTATGTAGAGACCTAACTTTTACACTAAAGTGCGGAAGTTTCTACTCCTTACATACACCTCCAATTCAAAATCCCACTGATCATTGTGAAGAACTATGTTTCAAGAATGCTCTGTAAAAATTTCATCCTAATCCAATGGTTTATGAAGCCTTAATCACAATGTTACTTAGACAACTTGAAAATAGGAAATAGTTGGAACCAAAAAAAAATCATCATTTACTTTGTACAAAGTCCTTCCTCATAATTTATCAATTTACTTATGAAATCGTAAAGTTACTTTATAGGACATTTTTAAACAAGAGTTAAATATAGTTAATGTAACGTCCCAACTGGAAATTACTTAAATAAAATAAATAAAAAGATAATTTAATTTCAAACATCATAATGTATTATTCCCAAACGCGGGAAACTTTGAAATTCATTCATCACGTTGAAAATTAACCAAATTGGTTCATCAATGTATTACAAGTTCTAATAAACCACTAGTTTAAAACAAAACATAATTAAAATCCCTAGTCAAGAGTCCCAAGCTAGCCCTCTCTCCCTTGCTATGCATCAACAGCATCACCTGGAATATCATCTACTCTCGTGTGATAAGTTACACAATCATCGCGAAATACAAACACAAAGGGTGAGCTCATAATAATTACATATAAGTTAATAAAATCAAGATACACCATACTATTTTATTCCATTTGGTTCTTGGCCAAGACCATATATGCCAAGGTTTTTCAACCTACAAGTCACACAATAATTAACCATGGACTCAGGATATATGATGCTTCGGAAACCGCCCCCCTCGTGGTCCTGCCTCTACGAACCTCCCCGCTCGTAGTCCAACTCTACGGACCTCCCCGTTCGTAGTCCAACAAACGTGATCCACCAGCTACGAACCTCCTCGCTCGTAGCATCTCCCAAGTGTGAGCACGGAACATACGAACCTTCCCTCTTGTATCCCCAAACGAGAGTATCAGGATATGAACCTCCCCGTTCATATCATCATGTGTTCATCACCATCCATGAACCTACCTGCTCATGGGACAACATCTTCTGATCCAAGTCTTACATCACAGCATGATAATAAAAGCGAGAAAAGTTCTTGGCTACGTGCTATCGTCTGGCGCTGCCTAAGCGCCACCAGGTGAAAATCCTGTGCAGACCACCTAGGCGCCTGGTAATAATCAGACCCACCGTCTCAAGGTCTATCTCCTGGCGGTTCATACCTCACCGCTAGGCACCACATGTAACAGGGACGCCCCTACTAGTTCTATCACCTGGCGGACACTCGTAAGTCGCCAGGTGCCATACCAGTAACGTGGCCCTGCTGGTTTTGACACCTAAAAATAGGTTGCTCTTTAATGAGTTCAAATTTTTGGCCTCATTTAATGTTTAAATTTAGGGATTTAATAGAATTTTTGTGCTTAAGGATTGATTTAATTAGAATTTGTGATTATTGGATTTATTGAGTACGTAAGTTAAAAATGGCGTAAAAATTGATTTTAGTTGCATAAAATATTATTGGATATTCTAGCGTTTGTTAATGTAGCTTAAGTTTAATTTGGGTCATTAAAAGTGTGGATTTGAAATATTCAAAGTTATAAAATAAGTCTAAAATCAGCAAATTCTGGAAAGATAGTCAGGAGCTAAATGCACCCCTGGTTTCTATTTACACACTCCTCCTAAAGTGGACCACCTAAAAAAACATGTTCTGCACCCCTGGTTTCTACTAAGTTACACCCCTCCTACCACTTAAACTTCGCTCAACCAGATTATGCCATGTGGCAATCCTCACCTTCTGAATCCGTCCAACTACATGATGACAAGTGTTATAATCCTCCATTCACCAAATTGACCAATTAGAGCTTGCCACGTCACCATCTTCCAAAATGAAACCCTAGCCTCCATCTCTTCAAGTTGTCGCACCTGAACCTCGCTGGCAGACGCTGCAAACTCTCCGGCCACCATGGAATCATCTTCCATTTCATCATCTTCATTGCAACAGCCACCATTGAAGCTTCACTACGACGCACCTGCACTTTCCTGAGCCACCAGGACCTCCATTGCTCCATCTTCTCCGCAACGCGCCACCATCACCACCACGCCTAGGGCATCCTTGATGTCGGAAAACGCAGCAGCATCACCATGCATCTCCATCTTCTCACAGAGTCTAACTGTACTGTAACAACAATGAAAATCGCACAACAGCAGCGCAACTGCACCTTCGTTGGAGCAGTGTTGCAGCCACCATGACGCAACAACGAGAACATACCAGAATTCGTTGCACCTTCCACCTTCGTGTCCCTACAACTTCGAGCCACCGCACCTGCAACGCCAGCACCAATCCACGTAGCGTTCCACCACCGCGAGCCTGAACCAGCCACAACGCCTCCATTGTAGCAACCGTCATTACAACAGCATCCATGAAACCCTAACGCAGAAACCATGGTAGAGGAAGGAGGAAGGAGGAGCAAACCCTAATTCAGGAGAGAGAGTCTATGTGCCACATGTTAGCATCTGATAGGGTAGTCAACTGGTCAAATCTGGTCAAATGGTCAAAGCAGCAGTCAATTATGGTCACACTCTGGTCAAAACTGCAAAAATGGTTAAACAAGAGGGGCAGAATTGGAAATTGGACAGAAATTTAGTTGCTAATTAATTAAATAAAGATAAAATATTTTAGCAACCGCATAGTTAAAGTCCAAGTCCAATTGAAGCCTATATAAAGAGGCCTGAGGGAGTAGAAGGAGACTTGGCAACTCTCTGGTTTTGGCATATACCATCATCCACCACATCTTTCGTTCTTCATTCTTTCTTTTATTTTTCCTTCCTTCATCATATTATCATGTATTCCATCCAAGCCATAGAGGGCTAAGCTTTTAGGATTGATTCCACTGTAATTTCTTAACTCGATTATGAAGTTAGATTAATTAATTTATTTGTTCTTTTGATTATTGTTGTGGTTTTTGTTTATCTATATACTTTGCTTCTTAATTGAATAGAAAATAATGATTTTAAATCTACACGCATGCTAATCATATGAGTTAAAAGGTTTTTAAATTCAATTGAGACTTTACTTTGATTTTATTTAGAAACTTTCATTTCATTAAATAAGTTTTTGCCAATAATTGAGATTGTACTTTGATTAAAGGTAATCACTTTAACTAAAATTAGTCAAGACTTTACTTTGATTAATTAAGTTTTCTATTTGGTGAGGAAACAAAGTAATAGACGTGATTAGGCATAGTAAAATTTAATTGAGACTGTACTTTGGTTGAATTTATTATGTATAATCTAAAAAATTTCACTTTTAATTGAGACTGTACTTTGATTAAAAGTGAGAATGTCAACAAATTAATTGACACTTTACATTGATTGGTTTTTAAATCAACAACAATAATTTATTTAACAATAATCTCTAGATAACCGATGAAGAATCATTTTTAGAAAAAGCAGTGGAATTGACCTATTTACTATTATTGTGTTTACAATCTTTTATTTGCGTGTCATTTATTCTTTGCATATCAAAACCCCATATTTTTATAGATACTAGTTTTAAATTGCATTTTTATAAGAATCAAATATTTGAGATCAATTCCGTATTCGTTGTAATACGACTCAGGGTTATCTTAACCCTAACTAGTTTCTTCACTACTAACTTGGCAATACTGGAGTTGATAAAGTTAAGTAGTGGTAATTTGATCGCCTAACAACAACGATATCACTCTTCACTCCAAATTACTTTCGAAGGCAATAATGCACACTCCCATATCAGGGCCTGATTCTAAATCCTCACTCACACCACACATTGTTCACTTACCTATAACTCATATTCTCAAATTCAAAAATTCATAGCATATGATTCACCAAGTCTTCCATCTTTTATTTTCCATGACTTAATATAGCTTTTGAAAATGATACTCAGCCTCGTATCTCAGAATAACCAACCTGCTTCTATCATATAAATTCCCAAGCCTAATTCCTTTCACTTAACTTAGGCCTACCACTATAATTTGGAAACCTCACAATTATACCTCAATTACCACACTCATCAGAACCATTCCTTACCTCTAGTCCTACTTGCAAGTCCAGTCATTTCCATATCACTTACTCACCATATTCTAGTAACTATTTTAACCATTCAATTAATACCTCCCAACTTACTAAAATTCCATTCATTAAGTGACCCATATTCGCAATATTTCCATGATTACAACATACTCACAATTCAATTTAACTCTCCAAAGCCTCCTTCCCAGATACTTAGTTAATTTCCCATAGATGTGTACGTCCACAACTGTCGCCTGGCGGCTAAAAGGTTGCCGCTAGGCAGTGCATCAGTAACTGGGTAAATAACCTAGGTTTTCTGCACCCGTGAGAACCCATTTCCACTTCTCACAATTTAGTTATCTTAAAGCAATGAAAGCACGCAATTTCTCAATTCAACATTTATATATACACCAATTAGTATCATACACTTCCAATCACATCTTAATGAACCCCTAAGTCCAAAAATTCAGATTAATTCCTTAATTCTAACATGAACTCTTCATGTTTACATCCCCAATTATAATCACAAGCACCTCAGTAATAGAAATATCATAGCATTACACAATTACACAGGCATAAAAGTCTGACTGGAAGATCAAAACATCATGAAATCCACAAAACAAGGCGAAACGGTGATAAAAAACATGCGTCGTCTAGCGGTTCCACCTCGCCGCCAAGTGGTTCATGATAGAGCCCAAAAAACTAGGTCAAAAGATGCGTTGCCTGGCGGCATACTCATGCCCACCAAGCGGTTTCTTGGCAAAAGTCCAAAAACTTATGAAAATAGCGTAAACAGAGGGAATTTCATGCAAATATGGTCACAACAAGGCACTGTGTATTATATACGAATAAAAGCACACGAAAGCAGTTCCCCTTATCTAGATAATTCTCGCTCAATTTGAAAGAATTAGGACTTCTCTTGTGCCACCACTATTCCAGCCCTTGTCTCCTCTCCAATGGACTCTATCTTCTAGATTCTCGCTCAATTCCCTTCAGAACTCCCTTTCCACACTCTGCCAATTCATTTTCTCCTTTGTTCCTTCACATCCTCTCTCTTTCTTCTCCAAAAACCACCTTAATTAGATTATTAACTAAGCCTTAATGCTTGTTAATGACGAAAATGACTTTAAGTTTTGTGTTAATAGTCATTCAAAGACCATTATTTGGCTGCCTTCCTAGCCCACTAGGTCACCCCTTTTTGTAGGTAGGGTTTCTCTACCCTTTCACATTTGAGCTAATACTTTTCCACATCATAAGACTAATAATTAATGTCATAAAGATTTCCCTTACCCGCATTTATTAAATAATTATTTAAATTTCTCGGGTCTTACAATTAACATAAAATAAAGGTGTTACAAAAGACAATCAATAAATGGAGGCACAAAATAAAAATAAGCACTCAAAATTGAACACCTAAAGAAAGGTTCTAGATTGGATAAAAAAACCAAAAAAAAAATACTAAAGTCAAACTTGAGTAATTTTTGTCTTTACAAGCTTATGAGCCAATGGTGCATTAGGCAACTCATTTAGCATCAAAGTTTACGCAAAATAGTGGTAAAAAACTGCACCAAATTACAAACAATAAAGGATTCAAAACATAAGTGCTAGTAATGATTCTAGTGTACTTCTTTTGACACTTTGTTTTGCTATTTTTCTTTGATTCTTTTTGGCACTTGCTTGTATTCTTTTTGTGGTCTTTTTCTTTATTTTTATGACTTTTACAACAATAATTTTCCACCACAAATCAGAATCACCATTACACAAGGCTTCATAACATAAGAAGAATGGAAGCTGAAAGGAGTCAAAATATAAATAAGAAACTCAATGAAACAAAATGGAATCATAACTCTAAGAAATTGCTAAGAACTAATTAGCAAACTGAACTAAACAAAAAAAATGAAAAAGCACTAAAAAACACAATGATAGTAAATGGTGATTAGATGATTAAGCAAGCACAACATATGGATCTCAAAATTAAAATGGACTTAAATATGAAACACTTTAACCGAACGATACAAATACTCAAAGGAATGTAAAAAGCAATCGGTACAATCAAAGGAAAACACCTAAAGCACACATGGATGGTTCAAGATGAAGCAAATGAAGTTGAACCAAAATAAGAAGACATATATGAGTAATTCAATCAGTACAAACTCGCGAGACAAGTAGAAGAAACATTTAACAACACGGAATTGCAAAAAAAAAAAAGAAGGAGAAACACTTATCTTTTGATGACCACGAGCAACCAAAGCTCTAGATACCACATAATGACTTTCTCCTTTACTCTTGCAATGAATCTGTGAAGAAGATGGTCTCCATGGAAGAGAGTGATTACAAAAGCTATGGGAAGGAGAGGTTGAGAGGATGAAGATTGGTTCGGTTTAGTGAAGCTCCTAGAGAGAGGTGAGGCTAACTCCTAAGGATAGATGCTAGAGGAAACTAGAGAGGAGTTTACTCTAAGGTGAGCTCAAAATAGAGGTTATGCACATAATTAGGCATAATTTCATTACTCAAATTCAAGCTACATTTCAAGAGTTAAGCTCTTCTATTTATAGGAGAAAAAGAGAGCTAGGTATCTCCGGGAAAGAGGAGGGAATTTTGGTGCTAGAAAATTGAATTTTGGAGAAAAAATACATATGGGAGCCAAAAGTATAAAGTTATATATCATAAACGCAATTTTAAAAGAAATTTAGAAGTCGTCATTCAAAAGAACGTTTAGAAAATACGACTTACTCATTTGTGTACTTTTATCTGCATCTGTCAGTATTGATAATTTTGAATCAGAATTGCACTAATTTGGTGAATGGTCCCACTTTGGAGAACAACTTTAGAAGCTTACCACGCAATACAGAATCCATTTCACAACGCAAAGAAAATTGAACTTCTTTGCGTATTTTATGTATAAAATGTGCATATAGTATAATGACATTACATTCCAATTGAATTGTTTTATTGAAGATCTTAGATTAGTTTTTCAATAAATAGTTTTAGAATAAAATAGATATTTTAAATAGAAGCGATTTTAGAATACTTTTCGGTCATAGAATCGGATTTTTCTTATTTCAACTAACACATTAAAATTAATATAGGTCTTTTCGGTCACAACATAGCTTCGTTAGTTATCTTGAAATTATTTGGATCAACTCAAATAATGTTAAAGTGATCTTTTATAAATCCAATTGAAAGTTTTAAATTAATTAACTACATTAGATTCACTTAAAAAAACTCTAAAAATAAGTTCTGGAATCGAATAACTGATTATTTTTAATCTATTTGTTTTAAATAGTAATTTGTGTTTGTTAAAACTTGTTGACATAATTAGAACATGAAAATATTCACCAAAGGCCAATGTTGTATTGTCAAAATCTCTTTCACATGAAAACCTGTTACACCTGAGAAGACTTGAGATAAATGCTCACTTAAATAAGATTTTTCATTATGTCATGTAATTACACTAGTGCATATTTGACATTTTACTTCGCCTTATAGGCCTCGGTTGCAGCTAAACCGAAGCCTATAAGGAGGCAATGGCATTTTTGCAATTTTGTCCAACTATATTGCCTCGGGTTTCTATAAACCGGTGCAGTAAATGGACTTTTGGCCTCGATTACAACTGAACCGAAGCATATAAGGCAACATCAGCTTTCAAATTTTCAAAAATGGCTTTTGGCCTCGGTTATTAACTGAACCGATGCCATAAAGGCAGCATCAGCTTTCAAATTTTCAAAAATGCCACCAGCATCAGGCTTTTAGCCTCGGGTCTTTAAGGACCGAGGCAATAAATGGGCTTTTGGCCTCGGTTATTAACCGAACCGAGGCCATAAACTCTGTTAAAATTCCCAATTCGTGAGCCCTAATCACTATTCATCGTCTCCCCAACTCTCTTTTCTCTGCGCGAATTTCTCTCTCTCTCTCTCTATCTATCTATCTCTCTCTCTATCTCTCTCTCTCTCTCTCTCTCTCTTTCTCTCTCTCTCTCTCTCTCTCTCTCTCTTTCTCTCTCTCTCTCTCTCTCTCTCTCTCTCTCTCTCGGACGACGACCTCTGCTTT
>Ga0099822_1011271_pt1 | contig 10924 bp, 5 predicted proteins | sample CowpeawhiteBW_FD_76839 | JGI IMG/M metagenome (GOLD analysis project Ga0099822, IMG submission 76839) | Root nodule microbial communities of legume samples collected from California USA - Cow pea white BW | ecosystem: Host-associated > Plants > Roots > Nodule | place: USA: California | collected... | reverse complement strand
TGGCATGAACTTAGCATGTGACCTTAATGAGGAGGTTGGTATTAAAGTGGCATGATAATGAGATGAGTTGGAATGGTATATTCACGAATGGAGTATGAAACATGAATTGGTATTGATTGAGCTGGGATGCGAAAGGGATTGACTATAAAGATTGGTATAGTGTAAATACATATATGCATGATGGGTTTTCTTGATTGAATGAATACGTTTGGTCGACAGTCAGTGCATAAATCCTTGAGATCTCTAGGTGGGGTCTCAGTATTGTGCTTCAGTGATTGGGACATAATTCCATGGCCCTGTTAGTGGGTGTCCATGGTAGTGCCCCATCTGTATAACTAGGTAAGGATTCAAGGTAAGGTTGCATCCTGACACTTTAAGGAGTCAGTTAGTCTCACCTAGAGCGGACTCACTCTTGAGGTGAGAGTAGCAGAAGGCCTGAAATTCATTAAGGGCTAACCTTGTGGTGAGGGAAATTGATTTCACTGTAACACTTGTAACACATAGCTCGGGGGTGAGCAAAGGTATCCACCACAAGCGCAAGCATCTGGTGAATCCGACCAGGTTATATGTATCTGGATGAGTCGAGTCGTGTCTTAGTGTATTGTTTGAGAAGTCATGACATGCTTGATTGATATGTGTATATGAGATTGTGAAAATATATCTGATTGTATGGATGAAATCTTTTCTGCTCTAGTTTACCCTACTTTTATTATTGTGTGTTCTGTTGTGTGGTACTCTCTTTTGCGATGATCATCAACTTATTAATGTGAGCAAATGCGAGGAACACCCATGGGCAACAGGGAGGTGGAGATTCTGCTGCATAATCTGTATGGATTGGACTTTAGTTTCTTATTGGGCTTTCTTTAAGGTTATGGCCCATGTATTGCGTTATGTTTTATTACTCTACCTTCATCTGTTAAACTTTTCTATTGGTTTTCTGTTGGCATCTTGGTGTGCCTAACTTTGTAGGGGTTGCGTTAAAGACCCCAAGACTACGCTGTTGTACTATTTGTGTGTGGCATTTCTTTTAATTACGCTTAATAATTAAATGGGACGTTACATCAACTCACTTAACCCACCAACCCGTGGTGGGTTAAGTCGGATTACAAAATTTCTGGCTCACCATAAAGTGTACCAAATTTAGTTCATTCATTTTCAACCCGGCTCGTGGTGAGCCAACCCGTGTGAGCCGAGTTGGCTCACTTTGACATGTCTAATTTTATGGGAGATTATTCTGAACAATGTTGAGAGAAAACAACCTTAAATAACATTAACTAAAACCTATTTAAGTCATTGTTAATAAAAATAAGCATGTTTAATGTCAATAAATAAACACTCTTAATGTTGAAAAGAAAAAAGAAATCTTAACTAACATTTATCAACCAAAAAATCGACTTTAAAATTAAGGCAAAGAAAGAATAAAAAATGGAAATACATGAATTTGAAAAAGAAAAAAATAGAGCAATTTTCAAATGAAATTTAAAATTCCTTAATTAAAAAAAAAAAATCCAAATCCCTCCCATAAATTCTGAGAACTTTACTTCATTTCTTAACTTATTTATCAAAACAACATATTTTATTTAATAATTTCAAATCCTTTATAATAATAAATTTCCCTTTTAAAATTCACAAAAATACTATATAAACTTTGGTGAAAGACAAATTCATCAAAATACCCCATCTACGATAATCATTTACACTTTGGTGAACGACAAGAGCTAGACGGTAAAACTGCAGAGATGGACAAGTGGAGAATGAATTCCCTACATTTGGCAATAGAGTAGAGCTCTGGTTTAGCTGTTAACTTTTAGGAACTGCACGTAAGCAGTCAGCAAAACATTCCCTCAAAGGTACAGATGAGGGAATAAAGAACTGGTCAATGTCGCTGACAACTGCAAATAATAAAAATTTGATAGAAAATATGTACAAGTAAATTTTACATTAAGTAAACGAGATCTGCCATAATTATTTAGAGACAGTTTATATAGAAGTAAACCAAAGTGCTGATATTTTGGTTTGATCCCTCCCTTCAATGATAGACTATAATTGATTTTATTCCTAGTACTATCTATCATTGATAGCTGACCCCGCCAGTGTATCCCCAACAAAAGATCATTTCACATCCATATTCTAAAACAGCAAACATGAATTAATTTATGGCACTTAGATATGTTATGTGGTCAAACAATTCCTTCGTAGTCAAACTAATATATTGAGCACAATATATTGCAAAGCACAGGACTTTGCAGGTGTCGAAACCCCTGATTGCCAATTTAACAGAACTACTTCCACATCTCTTGTTTCATTGAAAACCACAATAAAAGCTACACGAGAGAATCAGTCAAATAGGAGGTGTTGCACCCCACAGGATGCCAATTTTACAGAACTACTTCCATATCGTTCCACTGATAACCACAACAAAGGCTACACGAGAGAATCAACCCAACAGAGGGAAGAACTTTTTCAACAAAAACGTTTCACCATCTCTTCTCCTATTCAATCATCATCAAGAGTTGCAGCTATGCCGAATTAAAGTGTTTCACACAACATTACAGAAATGAAAACATTATACCTTTTAAAGCTGTTTGTTCACCAGTATCATAAGGGACAGAAAATCTAAATGGATGTCGGTGTCTATACAGCCTATGCATAAAACATGTTACATATCCTACACAACAAACTGATATGAGTAATTTTACCTCTTCAATAAAACTAGGCTCAGAAACGAGACAAATAAATTGATCCTCAAATAAAGACAGTCAACTAAATGGAAATAACATACCATATACCTACCTACCCTGATTACTAGCTAAATAATTGCTAGTATTCCATGCCTTATTTAGGAAGAAGATTCAACCATTTTGTTCACATCCTCCAAAAGCCCTTTCATCTCACTCTCTAATTTTGTCTTGATATCAGATGATTTAGCATCCGATGCTTCTAGAATTGAGGTGAGACTCTGAAGTTTCTCCTTTATGTAGTTCAATTTGGACGCTTCACTACCTGTTGACAATGAAGTAGATGGCTTGGCTGGAGTTTTGTCTTTCTTCTTCGTTGAAGAAGCTTTGGACTTGGATTTTTCAGACTTGGAACCAGAAGAAAGATACTGGAGTCTGAAAGTGGCTTTTGAAGAGCCGAAGGGGTTCATGTTCAGTGAATCGCTTAAGGCCTTTTCAGCATCAGAGGCTTTCAGGAAGAACACTTGAGCAGTGTAATCACTAGAAAACATAGCCGTTTCTGATTCATTCAGAACACCAAACTTACTATACAGTGTAATAAGATCCGATTTTGAAGGCAGAGAGGATCCTGCCTCAAATGAGGCAAAAAGGGTAGCAGCGCCTGCAGCATTTTTATCAGTCCCCTTCTTGCTAGCCTTAGGTGTAGCAGATTGCTTCTCTTTAGGCAAACCTAAAGTTGTCTCATTCTTTCTTCTTCGTTTCTTTGGCTCTGAATCTTTATTAGCTGATATATGATCAGATTGTGTTTGATCTTTCCCCAGGATTCCGATATCAGATTCTGGCTTCTTTCTCTTCTTGCCAGGTTTAAGCTTCTTGTATACTTTGTAGTTGGATCCTTGGCGATATATGCAGTTTCTGTAGATAAAAATAAAATCGGCAAGTCTTTCAAGAGAATTGGTATCCGCAGGAGTTTGTGGATTAATAGCTGCACAACGAACTTCACGTAGTACTTCTTCCAATGGAACCTGGACTTTTGTTGTATCAATAGTCTTGTTCTCATCATACTTTGATGTTGGGTAATTTGAGCTATCGGGAAGGTCATGTTCTATTGTAAGTCCCTCAGAAAATTTCTCCTGAAATGGCTCACCATTCAACTTCCAAGGTACAGGGGACTCGAGAAGTTTGTCAGAAGCTCCCGTCATTGGCTCTGATACCTGATCTTTGCCAGAAACTTTAGGGGATTCTGTTTCTATCTCTCCTTTCTTCTGTTCTCTGGTTGGAATAGTGAAAGGAGGGGACAAGTACTTGCTTTTCTTCCTTTCTCTTGGCAGAGAACCCTTCTCACTGCTTCCTTTGGCCTTCCCTTCTTGATCAGTTTCCTTTTTGCTTGCACTACTACTAACTTTTCCAATACCAAAAAGCTTTTTCTTCTTTTTCAACTGCGCTAATGCTCCATCGTCACTGATCTCCTTGCCCCAGCTATAACCATCATTTTCGGCACCTGCCATATTTTTATCAGTATTTGGGAACAACTCTTTTCTCTTCTGCATAGGTTTAGATACTATTGTATCCTCAGTGCCTTTCCTCATCCTTCGAACAGTCACTTTTTCAGTTGCATCTCGCTCCTTATTCTTGGCATTGACATCTTTGTCCTCTCCCATAATTTCAGCAATGCTTTTCTGCTTAATCCTATGATTCAACCTATTTCCTGAAATCCCAAGTGGATTCAGTGCACCAGATTTTGGGCTCACTGGCACGGTAGAGTAGTCCTCTTCAAATGGTCCATGGACAGGTATTTCCACTGCACCCTCACTGCTGCCTACATTATTGTCCTCTATACTATCTTCAAGACCAGGAATTGGCTGGGGTGCCTGATACATAGGTAATCTATAACCTCCTCTTGATAGATAAAAGGCTGAAAGCCTAGCCTTCAATATTTCCAGCTCCAGAACATTAGCAATGGAAATAATTTCTGCAATTTGTTTCAATCGAGAAAGTAATTCTGCCGGATCAATGAGAACATCGGAAAGTTTCTCTGTACCATTTTCAGGTATAAGAATTCTCTCTTTGACACCAGAATTGCCTGCCAGTGGCCGAGTAAATTCAGTTTCTTTCACAGCAAATGTAAAACTCATCTTCAATTCCAAAAGCCTTCCAACCTCATTTACAGCTTCCTGTACAGCATTGATAAAAGCCCGGGAGGCACTCTGCTTCACCATATCCTCAATGTTCTCCTCAAATGGCTTCAATTGAGAAGGATGGCACCAAGCAAAGGTTCCATCTCCAAAATACGCCACAAGAAGTCTATTCTTTTGTCTCAGCTTCAAAGCCAAATCAGAAGCATCAGAAGGGTCATAAATCCTGCCAGGCCACCAGGGATGACTCTTCACTTTCCCCCAAACAAAATCTCCAATAGAAAATCCACCACATCCTTCACCACCCAAATCTTCCATTTCCACATCCTTGTTTTCACTTATATCAGCAATTGAAACATCTACAGACACAGTTTTCCCCATTTGATTATCCTCACTCTCACTTTTGGTCAGATCTCTCCCACCTTCCATTCCAACCTCAAAAGAACCATCCTCAGTGTTCAACTTCCTAGTACTATCACTCTCACCACCATGAGAAAACATCAAGTTCCTACCACTCTCTCTCATTTTCAACAAAGAGGAGACCCCATTCATCTCAGAATCAGCCAAACCTTGACAGCTATCATCCCTTTCCCTGCCCGCAAAACCCATCTCATCCGAAAACTTGGTCTCGGAGACCCTGTCCTTCACCACTTCAACACCCCCACCATCCCCCAAACCTTGGTTTCCTTGACCAATGAAACCAACCCCGTTTTCTGAGGCCCCATTTTTCAAAGCACACAGAGCTTCCCTGAGCTCATTCTTGTCAATCTCTGGAGAAGGCGATGAACACCCAGATGGTACCTTTGATGGAGCCTCCACGGTACCCATCAAACAAGAAAGTTTCCTTTCTCAACAATCAACCTAGCTGCGAGTAAAAGCAAGAAAATCAACTCATCCTAGGGTTTTGTCGAGGTTCCATGAATGGAACAAAGTATAAAGAGGGAGAAAAAAATAATCAGAATATGGGGATTTAAAATATTACCAAAAATTAAAAAGAAAATTGATACTAATATAATAAAAAAATCATATGTGCCAAAAGGAATCAATTTATCAGTGAACACAATAATAAAAGAGAAAACGATGCATAAATACCTGGTAGAGCCAAGAATACTAGTGTCCCGGTGAAGCTTACTTTGTGTGCGAAGGAACCCTCAAATCAAAACCATTGACTTGAGGATCTGATCGGTTTGACATACAAGAACAAGAATGTGATTTTAAGACAACACATAAATATTAATTTTTTATTTTTTTTTATATTATTAATCTCAGTAGAAACTGAAGGTGCAATCACAGTCAGAGTCGCGGAGAGGGAGATAGAAAGCAAATTCTGGACCGTTGATTTGCATAGATAACAGATCTTCTCATTTCTCTTGATTTTTGTTATTACAGCTAAGCTTGTCAGGCGGTGGAAAGTGAAATTGACTTTACGATATTTTACATTTTGACGTTATTAAGGGATAACACCCACTTGTTCGAGTAAGAGACGGTTCCTGCTTACTTTTAAATCCTATGATTATCTGTATTTTCTTACAAATATTTAATGTTTATTTTTAAATAATTAAAGCATTTTTTGAAATTTTTGCAGCGGACTGTGATGCTGCATACGGTAGTTCGAAGCTGAAATGAATAAAGATAAATTGCTTAGAAAAGAAAAGATTCTGGTAAAGAAATCTGATTGACACGTTTGTGTTTTGTACGTTTTGCAGACAACTTTTATGTTACCTTTCTATTTTGAGTTAGGAGAATAATAAATTTATTCCATAAACATTTTCAAATTTTTAAATCTAGATAAATAAAACATATAACAACGAGACTTAAATTAAAATTATAAGGAAACATTATACTAATTTTGAACAATATTTTATTTTCAAAATATATCGTACAAAAGATTTATATATATTTTATATTTTATTGTACGATTATGAGAAATTATAAAACATAAGCTTTATAAATTTTAAAATAATTATCTTTCAGAGGTTAAGAATATTGAATAAACATGAAAACATAAAGAAAATTAGCTAAAATAAACCATGTAAAAAAAACTAGTTTTGGATTGTTCAAGCACGGATAGTTGTATTTTTTTATATTACATTAAAAAATTAATATAATTATTATTATTTTAAAATAAATAATTTATTTAAATAATTGTATTTAACTGTTTTAATTATGTATAGTTAAAAATATAATATTTAAATAAATAATTAGATAATATAAATTTTTTAAATAATTAATTATATCTTTTTGTTATAATTCAATTAAATAAAAATAGTATTATTTTAATATTATTTTATATGTTAAAGTAATAAATTATAAAAAAATATAATTAATAATGCCAAAACCAATAATAATAATGAGTTATACTAATAATACTAATAATAATACCAAAATTAAAAATAATAATAACAGTACAAATAGTTATTATTATATTGATAGAAATAATTTATACATATAATTATATTTAAATGTTATAATTATGTATAGTTATAAATATTATATTTAAATAAATAATTTAATAATATTAAAAAAATAAATAATTAATCACAGATACTTTTATAACAAAATTAACTAAACATAAATAACACAATTTTATAATTGATTCCTTTAATAAGAATAATACAGATAATAATGCTTACTGCGCTGTTTATAAAAAGAATGGAAAGAAAAACCAACAATCAAAAAATTGAAAAACACAAGTAGTCGTAAAAAAAATTAAAAGTTTCAAATTTAAAAATAAATTGGATGAAAAGTGTTCAAAATCTAAAGACAAAGAGATGATTAATCAAATAATAGAAGTGAAAAACAAATAGAAATTGACAACTCACTATAACAGATATTATTCTGCTCACTTATTCAAATTTTGCGTACATACTATAATTTTTTTTAAAACAAAATTGGATAAAAAATAATAATAAGTAATATTGTATATTATAAATACATAATAAATATTTTTAATACGAAAATTATTCAAATTTTGTGTACGTACATGTTTGTTTGTGTTTTTTTAGTAAATGTTGAAAAATAATAAATATTTTTAATAATGAAATTGATAGATATCACACAAAAATTATATAATAGATAATCTAAAAATAGAAAAGTTAGATGATAAAAAGAATATAAATAGTAAATCTAAAAGTAAAAATGTAAGGTCCACTTATTGTCAATCATAATGTTTGAGGGCCTAGTCTTATCAATTGGGTCTAAGGTGACCCATAAGGTATCCAAAACCCCTAAATCATCCTAACACACCCATTTTTGCCACTTTTTAGAAAAACCCTTCTCCTTCCTCTCTCAGAACTGCAGCAACTCTCTACTAGGGTTTGGCCTCTAGTTCTCTTAAAGTTAGCTCAATCCCACCTCTACTCCATGTAAGTTGACCTTCAACCCTTATCTTCTCCTCTTTAGCTCTATATTTCGTAGTCCAACATAGGTTCATCGGGATAACCTCATTTTTCTTTCTGGGTTAGTGTTTCCAGCTCACGAATCGGCTCCTGGAGTTGTTGTGCTTTTTTATTGAGTGCTTGTGTCTTCCGCTAAAATTTGTCTAGGTAAGGGAAGCTAGGTCCTTTTTCGTGTTTTTGAAGTATGTGGTTTGTTTTCATCTGTTTCATGCTCAAAATGATTTGGAAGGTGTTTGTATTCGTGTGTGAATGAACTGTATGGGAGTGTTTTGTTGTTTTCTGGTGTTGCAGGCGTGAAACAGTGAGGGAGAACTGCTATTTTTTCCCAAGCGAGCTCGTGTCGCCTAAGCGAGAGTAGCAGAAGCTCGCCCAGGGGTTTTTCTCAAGCACTCGCCCAAACAGAAAATTGAGTTTTTGAGCGACGAACCATCTCGCTTAGGCGAGATGGCCTCGCCTAAGCGAGAGCTCGCAAAACCTTCCAGGGCCTCTGTTCGCAGTCTCGTTTAAGCGAGAGCCTACAGCTTGAGCGAGACCACTCCTCTCGCCTGAGCGAGGGCTCCTAGCTTGAGCGAGACCTAACGCTGGCTGTGCTGATTTCTTACATAATTCTTGTTGGTTGCATGATTGGCTGGTTTGCTTTATTTAAAGTATGAAGTATGTGAATATGCATGTAATATCTGATTGTATGGGCTAGAATTGGTGAGTTTGGTATGAGCTTGGTATGAAATATGATTGGATGGTTGGTTATCTATATATTGGCATGAAATTGGTATGCATGAGAACTCTATGGTTGGTTGGTGAAACATGGATAAGGTATGGGTAGGACGTAATTCATGAACCTCATGGTGAGAGTTCATGGTGGTGTCTCATCTAATGGACATAATTCCATGAACCTCTTGGTGAGAGTTCGTGGTGGTGCCTCATGTATGGACGTAATTCCATGACCCTCTTAGTGAGCGCTCATGGTGGTGCCTCAAGTAATGGACGTAATTTCATGAAACTCTTAGTAAGGTTTCGTGGTAGTGCCTCAGTATATAATTAAGGAAGGATTCAAGTAAGGATTGCATCCTAAAGTTCTAAAGAGTCAGTTAGTCTCACGTAGAGCGTACTAACTTAAGTGGTGAGAGTAGTAGGAGGCCCTAGTCTTTGGCAGGATAATGGCCTTAGATGTTTGAAGGCTAACCTTATGCGTGGTAGGGTGAAACCCATTGGCAATGGCTTTGTAGAGAAGTAAAGGCCACCACAAGTGCAAGCATCCAGTGAATCCGACTAATTATATGTATCCGGATAATTGAGTCTTAGAATCTTGCATTGTTTGCTATCACATGTTTGGATGACTGATATGTATTCTTGACTTTGCATTGCATGTTTAGTTGTATGATAAAAATCTTTTTACTCCAGCTTACCCTTTCTGTTTGTTTGTGTCTTTTGTGTGTGGTTTTCTCCTTTTGCGATGATCATCAACTTACTGATGTGAGCAGATGTGGGAACCCCTAGTGGTCACCAGGGTGATGGAAATTCTGTAGTATAGACAAACTTGGGCTGGTTCTCTTTCCTTCAAGTAACCTTTGTAGGAACTATGGCCTATGTAATATTTTGCTCTAGAGGAGCGAACTTTTGATCAACTGTCAAATTATTTCTTTCGGTATTGTTATTGGCATCGTAATGCCTTAATCTTCTTTTCTAGTACATTTGAGATAACTGTAATGGTTTTAACATGTGTACCTTTTTGGTACTGCTATTCTATATTATATCTTGTGTGATGTTACAGTTATAGATTTATTTTCTATTAAATGGGACATTACAAAAAATGTTAGTCAAAGTAAATAAATATAATCGAATAGTACATAAAAATAGAAATTTATAAAATTGAAGTTATGATATTTTGGGGTTATGATATAAATAAAAATTAAATTTTGAATATTATATATATATATATATATATATTATTTTATTGAATAATTGTAATGAATTTTTGGTGTAGATAATAAATGTTTAATATCAAATTTTAAATGTTTAATGCCTTTATATATTTAAGTGATTATAAATTATATATTTTGATAATAATATAGGAATGGCTTGGAAGAATTATTGTACTTATATTTGGTTGTTCAAATTTTACGTATGCAAGAGGCTCTTTTATTATTAAAAAAATGAAAATTTAATAAAATAATATATATATATATAATAAATATTTTTAATAATGAAATTATTATAAAAAAATTGAAATTGTTCAAATTCAACATACTTAATAAACTATAAATCCTAAATAATAAATATATAGTCATGTATTTGAAAACATTAAGACGTTCGGCAGAAACGTAATGAATATTTTCTCACTATAGCAGCAACCATCGTTAACAAAAAATTAATGAGTTTATTATTAAGAAGGAATAGAAAGATATAACAATAAAAAAAATACATTTTGTACCAATAATATTTTTTTTATTAAACAAAGCAATGACACATCTTGTACTACGACATCACAACACTCGACAAGAGTCTCATGTAGGGGTGGCAAACAGGCCAGTCCGACCCGTTTTGGCATGGCCCGTATGTGGCCCGTCAAAAAACGGGCCGGGACGGGCTGACCCGTCAAACAGAAACGGGCCAATAGTCACAACCCGTCCCGTATAGGACGGGCTAACGGGCCGGGCCGGGCTGGCCCGTCTAGTTTTTTTTTTTAATTAGTTTTCAAATTTTTTAATTTGTT
>Ga0099822_1011269_pt1 | contig 10924 bp, 8 predicted proteins | sample CowpeawhiteBW_FD_76839 | JGI IMG/M metagenome (GOLD analysis project Ga0099822, IMG submission 76839) | Root nodule microbial communities of legume samples collected from California USA - Cow pea white BW | ecosystem: Host-associated > Plants > Roots > Nodule | place: USA: California | collected... | reverse complement strand
GTTCGACCCAGGCTGCTTACTTGTGGTAAGGGTGGGGAACTTAAACGAATTAACCACGAGTTAAGGGTGTTCGACCCAGGCCACTTACTTGTGGTAAGGGTGGGGAACTTAAACGAATTAACCACAAGTTAAGGGTGTTCGACCCAGGCCGCTTACTTGTGGTAAGGGTGGGGAACTTAAACGAATTAAACACGAGTTAAAGGTGTTCGACCCAGGCCGCTTACTTGTGGTAAGGGTGGGGAACTTAAATGAATTAACCACGATTTAAGGGTGTTCGACCCAAGCCGCTTACTTGTGGTAAGGGTGGGGAACTTAAACGAATTAACCACGATTTAAGGGTGTTCGACCCAGGCCGCTTACTTGTGGTAATGGTGGGGAACTTAAACGAATGCGAAAGTTAAATAAAGAATAGTCGTACAGTTGAGAACCCTTTGTTTTATTCATTGAATCTGGGGTGCCTCATTAAAACCTCCATGGCCAAAACCCTCCGTAGGGAAAAAAGACCAGGTGAGGAAAAAGAGTACACGCAGGGTTACAAGTATTCGGTTCAATACAGTATACATTTAACTAAAGTAGAATTTGAGGTGGGACACATTCCAAGTGTTGGGTATCTCTTCCCCAGATAAATGTTCAAGGCGATAAGCTCCTCCCCCTGCGTCTTCACGTATGCGGTATGGGTCGTCCCAGTTGGCGGAGAACTTGTCATCCTTCTTTCTTGCACTGTTGGCCATTCTCCATGCTAAGTTCCCGCTTACAAACGATCGTGGACATAGGTTTGCGTTATACTTTCTGGAAGCTCTTCGTTTTGCGGCTAAGTTGAGTATCTGGGCTTTTTCTCTGAGTTCGGGTAGGAGGTCGAGATGAGTGGCCATGTTTTGGTGGTTGCGAGCTGGGTCGTACAGTTTTCGGTGCAAGGATGGTTCGCCAATTTCGACCGGTATCATGGCATCCGCACCGTAAACTAGGCTGAATGGGGACTCGTTCGTTAATGATTGAAGGGTGCACCTGTAGGCCCATAGTACTTCTACCAGTTCCTCGGGCCATCGGCCTTTGGCATTAGCTAATCTATTAGACAATTCCACTAGGATGACTTTGTTGGCCGCCTTTGCTTGTCCATTTGTTTGTGGGTGCTCTATAGAACTTGTGATGTGTTTGATGCCCAGACCAGTGTAGAACTTAGCTAGCTCCTTATCTATAAACTATCGGCCATTGTCGGTGATGATAGTATGTGGAACACCATATCTACATATAATATCTTTCTAAACGAACTGCTGAACTTGCTGGGTCGTGATAGTGGTCAGCGGCTTGGCTTCTATCCATTTGGTGAAATAATCAACGGCTAAAATCAGGAATTTCACCTGCCCTTTGCTGGGGGAGAAGGGGCCGAGGATATCCATTCCCCATTTAACAAAGGGCCATGGGGATAGTATGGAATGGATTTGTTCTTGTTTCTGGTGGATGAGGTTGCCATGTTTTTGGCATGGTTTGCACTTTCTGACGTAGTCCTAGCAGTCTGCTTTTATAGTCGACCAAAAGTAGTCGGCTCTAAGGATTCTAGTAGCCATAGTGCATGCATTGGAATGGTGGCCGCAAATGCCTTCGTGTAGCTCTTTAATGATATACTGCGCTTGCTCTACAGTGACACATTTGAGAAGCGGTTGGCCATATCCGCGTTTGTAGAGGTCATCGCCTATCATGGTATACATGGCGGCCTTAGCCAGCCAAGTTTTGTCTGCATCTTGTGGGGGGTTACCGGTTTTGAGATATTGGATATAAGGGGTGGTCTAGTTGTGGCTTTGGGGAGGGGTGGTATTGTCGGCTAGGGAGTGGGTTAGGTTTTGGCAGGTATTTATGATGGAGGGTGTAGATAATGTTTGCTGTAATAGGGATCGGTGGCGGATTTTTAATTTGGTGCTGGCTAATTTGGAGAGGATGTCGGCTCTGATGTTGTCGGTCTTAGGAATGTGTTCGATGCGGACTTGTTCAAAGGCGGATTGAATGACTACGCGGACCAGATGGTAATATTGTAGAAGGATGGGGTTTTTAATCTGGAATTCGTCATTTAGGTATCCTACAATAAGCTTGGAGTCGGTTTTGTACGTTAACGTCTTGACACCAACTTCGCGGACAAGGGAAAGGCTGGCGAGGATGGCTTCGTATTCGACTTGGTTGTTTGATGTTTTGAAGGCAAAGTGGAGGGATTTTTCAATGAGAATGTCGTTAGGCCCTTCTAACACGATGCCAGCACCGACACCTTTCGGATTCGAGGAACCATCTACATGAAGCGTCCACTGGTCCTCTGTGGGTGTGTGCTGGAGGTCATTAACAAAATCTAGGAGGCATTGGGCTTTAATGGGGCCATGGGATTCGTAGCGAATGTTGAATTCCGACAGCTCAACGGCCCAAGATGACATCCGTCCTGCTAGATCTGGTTTTTGCAATATTTTTCAGATTGGGTAGTCAATTTTGACGGTGATGTTGTGGTTTTGGAAGTATGGGCGTAGGCGGCGAGCTGCGTGGACCAAGGATAGGGATAACTTCTCCATCATTTGATATCTGGTTTCAGGATCTTGCAGTGTTCTGCTAATGAAGTAGACAGGATTCTGTGTGCCTTCTATTTCTTGGACAAGTGCGGCGCTGACGGTGTGGTCGGTGGCTGTGATGTACACTAGGAGGGGTTGGCAAGTGTCCGGCTTGTGGAGGATAGGTGGTGAGGTTAGAGTGGTTTTTAGTTTTTGAAAGATTTGTTCATAGTCGTCAGTCCACGTGAACCAGGTGGATTTCTTGAGGAGTTGGACTATGGGTTGGGTTTGTTCAGCCAGTTTGGGCAGGAAGCGGGAAATTGCGGTAAGACAGCCTATGAGGCGTTGGACCTCTTTGATGGTAGTGGGATTGCGCATTTCGATAATGGCCTTGCACTTTTCGGGATTGGCCTCTATACCGTGTTGGGTTAACATGAATCCGAGAAATTTACCGCGGTCGATGTTGAATACACACTTGTCAGGGTTGAGGAGAAGGTTATATTGGCGTAATGCAGAGAAGATCGCTGATAGGTCCTGGGCATGTTGGTGGTGGCTTGGAGACTTGGCGTAATGTAGGGCCTCATAAAGGATGCGGGATCGGGCTATAGTAAGAGGGGCATATCTGGTAAAGCGGGGTTCGCGTGGGCGGATATCGGGGCGTGGAGGTTGTGGGGTGGGGTTGGCGGTGGTGGCTGCATAGTCATTGCAGAATTTGGTGTGGAGGGTCTGCATTTCCTCCATGCGGACATAGTTGGCCTCGCGCAACTTGAGTTCGTGCATAGAGGCAGGTGGGTGGAGGTTGTAGGGTTGTAGGGTGAGTGCCATGCACTAGAGGATCATTTCTTGGTTGAGGTGTGGGGTGCGAAGGGCTGCCTTGCTGAAACAATCAATGAATGGTCTGAGTGGTTCCCCTTGTTCTTGCCTGATGCCTAAGAGGGAGATTGTGGTAGTTTGATACGGGCGGCTGCCAGCGAAATGGGTGGAGAACATATGGGAGAGTGCGTCGAAACTGTCGATGGAGTAGGGTGGAAGGGTTGTGAACCATTCTAGAGCAGGGCCCTTGAGGGTGGTGGGGAAGGCCTTGCAAAAGATCGCGTCTTGGGACGTGTACAGGGCGACATGAGTGATGTAGACTTTGAGGTGTTCGTCAGGGTCGGTTTCACCGGTGTAGCGGTCCAGTGTGAAGGGCTCCCACTAGGCAGGAAGGGGGTGTTGGCGATAAAATCGGTGAAGGGGTGGCAACGTCTGGGCTGGTGGGGTGGGAATGGATAGGGAGGGATGGGATGTTGGATCAGAGTGGGGAAGGTGGAGGTGAAGTTGTGAGGGGGGATGTGGGTTGTCGGGAGGTATTGTGGGTTGTAAGGTGGAACGTGTGTAGTGTGTAGGGTGGTGGGTATATTGTAGGGGATTTGGGTGGTAGGGAGGGTAGCAACAGGGGTCGGGGCTGCGGTGTGCCCTGGTTGGGTGGAGGTGAAGTGGGTGGGATGGGTGGAGGGAATGGGTGTCTGTTGTGTGGTAGTGAAGGTGTGAGGGGTGGGATTGTATTCACTCTCTTCTTCTGTGGGCTGGAAGGCTGGGGACCTTGCAGCTTCAGACGCCTCCTTGGCTTTTCCTTTCAGGGTGGGGTCAGCTTCGATCTTTCGCCTAAGGCGAGAATTCTCTTATCATAACGCCTCTATCTCATCAGCATTGCGCTTCTTTAGGTCTGCTAACTCTTGTTGCATTTTAGCCTGGCCATCTAGGATGGCGGCCAGGTCAGGGGTGATGTTGGCGGCTCCTGAGGGACCAACGTCAGCCTGCTTGTTCACCCCAGCTCTACTGCGGGTTGAAACCATCTTCAGAGAAACACGGGTACTAAGGTGTTGTCTCGTGCCCCACGGTGGGCGCCAGTTGTTCCTGTAGAGAACAAACAAGATAAGTTAGGCACAAGCGTCACCTTACCTATGTAGTCCGCTATCTCCTCAGTTGGCTTCTTCCCGGTTGGTACATGTCGGCTTGGACCCAGGAGGGGTTACCTGCAGAAGGGACTCTGAAGCTCAAGTGAGTCAAAGCTCTCAAAAGTTTAAATCAGGTGATTAATGGAGTAATGAATGCGTACCTTTAATTACTGAGGTCCACATGTATTTATAGAGTATTAATTATGTCTGGTTATGCCATGGGCCGAGCCTTGGCTTGGGCCTTAGTTTGGGCTGTAAGTGGGCCTAGGCCCTAACCTAGGCCCTTAGGTGGACCCATTGAATACTAGGGGGGCTTTGATTTTTCTAAGTATATTGGGATTGTCGGCCTAAGCCGACTACTTTCCTTGGTGGTTTGTGTTGCTCATGTGCTGTCTTAGGCAGGTTGTTCCTCTAGATGTTTAGGTTACCGGTTTAGGCCGGTTAGGCTTAGGTCAGCCCAACCTAGGCTGATTACTTGAATGCTTTGGTATATAGGTATCGTTTTATTACTATTTTGTTGAGTTGGCTTGGTGTGGTACAACGGTTAAAGTCAATGCCACGTGTCAATTTATGGTTGTTTAGTTTTTAAAAATTTTTAAACTTTTTTTACATATGTCACTTTATAGTTGTGCCACATGTCAAGAAGTTGCAATCTAGTCATTATATTTATTTTTAGTTTTAATTTAGTCCTTATATTTGTTTTTAGTTTCAATTTAGTCCCAATTTTTAAAAAAATGGAACAATATTGTCTCTACATTTTTTATAAATCTTATTGTGATATTATTACTAAAATTAACATTTTTATTCAATATTTATGGAAATATTTTTAAATTAACTTTAAAATCTATACGAAATACATATTTGAAATCATGTTAATTAGAGTTTGAATGTGATTACTAAATTTAACGTGAAACGAAGTACAAATCATGCAACCAAAAAATACATGAACAAATTAAAATTAATAAGTTGAATCGTAGAATTCTCAAGATTCAAGTATTAACACCATATCAATTCACTCATATAAGTTGTCCTAAATATTTCGTGTTGATTTTAAATTTGTTTAAAAATATTTCTACAAATATATGATAAAAATGTCAATTTTAATAATACAAAAAGTAGATTGAGTATCAAATTAAAAAAAAACAATATTGTTTAACTTTAAAAAAAAATTGTACTAAATTAAAAAATAACAAATATAAAGATTAAATTAAATATTTTGATATAATATCAAACTGAATATTTTAAAAAAAAATAGGATGAAATTGAAAAAAAAAAAAAATAAAAAAACCAATTTAAAACTTATTAACAAGATCAAAATAAAAAAAAAAAACAAGTAATGTAACCAAAATTATTTATTTCTTAAAACTTCTCTTACAAAAAAATAAACCAAACGTAGTCGTTTTCAAGAGGGGGAAAATTGGGAGTGTGCGAGAGAAAGAAACGACAGTGGCGGGTGGTATAAAAGAGTGGCTACATATTCCTGGGACATTTCTTTAAGACAAGGAGATGAGTGAGAAAACGTCGCAGCTAGCAATGTCGGAGGAAGATTTGGATTTCGCTAAGAAGGTTTCGATAAAGGAGAAGATGGAGGTTGATCCATCCAAAGTCCTTCTACTGCTTCGCGATTTCCTCGCAATTCAGCAACGCAGGGCCGAAGCATATTCCAAACTCAAAAGGTTAATTAATTACTTACAAAGCTTTTTGGATTTCGTCAAATTAAATGTCATACTAATTTTTTCTGTCAGTTGTTTGAATCCATGGCCCTGTTGATGTTACTGATACCGTACTTTAGGGTTCATAATTTCAGCTTTTGGGAAAAAAATAGTTTTAATTTTATTTATTTGTTTGCTCATAGAATTGGTTTCCGTACTATGCATTTCAACTCCATTTATAATATAAGTAAAACTCTCGAATCTAGGTGCTTTATTTTTGTTTGTTTTTTTCATTTTCGTTTTCTCTTTTTAATTACACATCTATCACCTGTTCTCATGTTCCCTGTAAATTGTACAGAGAACAAAAAGCAATAAAAAAAGTTTCTTTCACGTTCTTGTACAAATTTTTGAAAGTGGAAATAGAAATGAAAAAAGAAATAGAAATAAAATTAAATGAACCCTTAAGGATTTTTTTATTTATTTAATTTACTTTTTCTATGACCGAATTAGATTGCTATCATAGATTAACATGTATGGAAAGATTGCTATTTGTTAGCTATTGTAACAATAATTACTTTAAAAGTTATGAATCTAATTTAGATGCAGTGGTTTACACAGTCGTCCTTTTAAAATGTGACAGGTGTGGTAAGTTTGTTAAATTTTATAATAGCTGCTTTAAATTTCGTACCTAGAATGAATTTTGATAATTTGACAATGTAACTTTTCTATAGAAAGTAAATCCCTAAGCGAGCCAATGTTACCTTCTCATGACAAGTTTAATAGTTGGAGTTTGTCATTATAGTTTTTTCTAACGTTAATTACACTGGAATTTGAGACTTTGGTTCGATGTCTAACTTGTCAGGGGGTTTTCTGACTACATGGCCAATGGAGGGGAAGTGGCTTATCAGCAGCTTTGCGGTGAAATGACAGTAGAGTTTAATGATTGCTCGAAAAAAGTGTGACCATGATCTAAACATTATTAGTTTCTCTTAACTTAACAAAGAATGGGGTTTTGTTTTTTTTACTGTATTTGTTTAACTCTTTTCCTTTACCTGATTTAGCATAGGTCCTTGAAATGGAGGCATTGTTTAGGAGCTCTGATTATTGCCGGGAAGATCTAGCACAGCTTCTTAGAGCTGTTCAAGATCAAGAAAAGCAGAATCTGCTTCAGGTATGTAACTGCTTCAGGTCTATTGTTTTAAAAATCTATCTTCTTGTACTTAGCTTTATCTTCTATCTTTCTGGAATTGATTATCAGACCAAACATGTTACCAAATATGTTTTGGATTTAATTTGTTCTGTGCTATCTTGATATCAACTAAGCTTACTTTGTCCGTTGATATTTCGCTGTTGTTATACTGTGTTAATTTGTTGAAGTGTTTCATTTAGGTTGTAAGTGTAGAAATCCTGTTTAGTTCACTATAAGTAGTTATATATTAATTAAATTGATGTTGTTAGAGCGTTCTTCCACGTATACACCTAAACATCACTATATTGTATTTTTTCTCTTTCTTTGGACTTTCGTATGTTAAGCACTGTAAGCTTCAAACCACCTCTTTCAGGAAAGACTGAAGTTTATGCTCAGTACTACACTTGGTTGGACTAGGTTTTTCTCCAACTTAAGAACTGAAACCTGTCATTATTCAAATTGAGACTGCAGCACTTAGGCATATTTTATTGTGTGATTACTTAACATGCTTGTGATTTTAGAATTGTTCAATTTACTAGAATTGCAAATTTACAAAGTAAGAGGAATACACTGACCATTAAATAAGAGTAATTAAGATTAAAACACAAATTCCTGAGTTTTTAAAAATGTCATACACTTTTAAGCAATGTGATCACGTGAATTTAAAAATATAGCAATATTTAGTCGTGTAAAAATTACTTTCTAAGCAGATAATGTGACAAAAATCATATCCTAGTATTAGTTTACAAGGTAAACGAAGGATAATTTTGTTGAATTGAATGATACTATTTTGTTCTCTTTCTCGTTGGTGGTGTGAATTGTGACTTGTAAAAAAAAATGTGTTGTTAGTTGACAAAAAAAAAAATGTTGTCTTTGCGGATAAATGACTTTATTCTCTTACACAGACTGTCACCATTCAGATGTTAAAGAAAGCAGGTCGCCCATCTGAACGTCTGGTGAGCCATGAGAACTGCAAATTTACAAAACCAACAGAGCATGAGTGTGTTCATGTTCAGGAGATTACTGAAGCTTCTGGAACTGAAGAAGCAGAAGCGGATGCTGAGTATGACAATGCTCTAAATGAAGCTATTAGAGGTGTTCAGGATGTTGTGATGACCATCAATGAACACCTAGAAGAAGTCAGATATGAAATTGCTGCCCTTGAAGCGGAGTGATTCTTTTCGTCTACATTTACTTAAATAACAGTCACTAACTATGATTCACATTCAATCATTCATTTGCTCATTGGCGGGTGAATGGATAGGTCCAGACGAAAATGTCTCTGCAATCCGTGAAATGTATATAGACACCCGAAAAGAAATGCAGTTCATGAATATTGTCCGGTCGCCAACAAGTTAAAATGCATTTTTACACTCCTGAGTTTTTTCGTCGCGTCAGAGGTACGTTTGTTTCTTTGTAAAATCAAATTTGTTGAATGTGTTTTATATTGGCGGCGTATACATTATTTTCTGTGACGATGAAGCAATTCATAGTTTGTGGAAAATCACATTTTATGTGGCTTTGTGGGATTCACTGCATTTATTTCTACCGAATCGTTATGCATTTTGGAAATTTGATCAATTTTGTGGTGAGAAGTAGATAAGTTTTTTTTTTTTTTCATGATGAAAAGGAATTTGCTTTTTAGGTAAGATTATTTATGTAAAATTCAAAGACATTAGACTTGTAAGCTGTAACACGTAGGTTTTATTCGGGGATTATTGAAAGTTTTTAACCTTTTTTTCAAGAAGAGTTTATATTTTAACTATCTATTGGTATTTGTAAAATATTACTTTTGTTTAGATTTCAAAGTAACTTCAGTTTTCAATTTAACAATAAGTTTTGAATTATTATTTTCGAATACAATAATTTTCATATATTTGATTTCGTCAAATTTAATTTTGTAAAATCTAAAATAAAGTGATCCTTTGAATGTGTTAAATATTAAAATGAAATATAATTTTTGGTTAGATTTAAAAAAAAATGCTTTGTTAAATCATGAGTATCCTTTCTATTTCCTTGATACATTTTGCAGTAGGAAATAGAATAAAAGTTCAGGAATAAACATTTTGGCGTTATAGGTGAAGACTAAGTTGAGAGACTTTGTCATTTCTTTCACTTTGCTTAAGAAAGTGTAACATTTTCGTATCTTTCATATAAATAGCTTCCACGAGTTGCGTTCTATATTAAAAAAAATTAAAGTTATAATTTCTAGTTTGTTAAACTATTGATGCACTGGTTTGGGGTAGGGTTAAACCAAGGAATTTCTTAAAGTTTTTCAGTACTAAGTATTAATTCTTCAACCTTAATATAAAGGTAATAGAATATTTCCTGAAATATTAGCTTAATGTTTTCAAAGTCATCCCGATTATCTCATGTAAGACCCACTTTATTTTCTGTCCTTATTTTTAAAGATCCAACCTAATCAGTTGGGCCTAAAGGCTGGTCCATAGGGTGTCAAGGCCCCTAAAGCAGCCAAGGTCCTTCATTGTGCACTCACTTGCCAAAATCAGTGCTTTCACTCTTACCTTTCTTCTTCACAAAAACTCTGCTAGGGCTTAGTACCACCATGGTCAAGCTAGTTCGAACTCATTCCTTCTTCACGTAAGTTATCCCTCATCTCGTACTTTCATTTTTCTAGCATTGTTGTCTTGGTTCCAACAAGGGTCCCTCTTGGTAACCTTGGTTTCCTCTGTTCTACCATTTTCTTCTAGCTTAGTAAGTTGTTCCCAGAGCTGTGGTGCTCACTGTTTGGGTATACGAGTCTTTTGGTTAGCTCTTTCCAGGTAAGGGAAGCTAGGATTTTTTTTTATGATTTTATAAATAATGTGCCTGTTTTGGTTCTGTTGGGTGGTCTTGATGATTTGATGTGCTTTTGATGGTGTGAAAATAATTTGTGTATTTTTTATGGATGGATTTTTGGCTTTGCATGTGTGAGAGCAGGTGAGATCTGCTATGCTCGTCTAAGCGAGCTGTTTCTTGCCCAAGCGGGAAGCTCTCGCCTAAGCGATGAGGTCTCGCCTAAGCGAGCATGGCAGTAACTCGCTCCCTTTAGTTTTGAGTGCTTGCCTGAGCGAAGGCCTCTCACTTGAGCGAGATGGGCTAGCTTGAGCGAGAACTCGAAGTACTCTCTATTTTCAATCTCGCTTAAGCCAAAGCTTTTCGCTTAGCGAGAGACCCTGTCGCCTGAGCGAGAGCTCCTTAGCTTGAGCGAGATTGACAACACAATTGTTTAAATGTTTGTATGCTCCCATGATTGATTTGTTCACCCTTTTAAAGCATGAAATATAATACCAACGTTTCATACAACGTGCTTGTGTTTTCTTAAATTTTTGTTGTTTGGGATTTTGTGTTTTTATATGTTGAAACCAGTGAAAAGCTGTCAGTTTAGCTTAAGTGAGAGATTTTAGCTTAAGCGAGATCAGTCTAGCTTAAGCGAGATCAGTTTAGCTTAAGCGAGAATTTCTAACTTAAGCGAGACCAGTCTAGCTTAAGCGAGACCAGTCTAGCTTAAGCGAGACCAGTCTAGCTTAAGCGAGACCAGTCTAGCTTAAGCGAGATCAATCTAGCTTAAGCGAGAATTGCTGCAGAATTTTAATTCCTTACTTTAACTTGAACTTGTGGATT
>Ga0099822_1011265_pt1 | contig 10929 bp, 7 predicted proteins | sample CowpeawhiteBW_FD_76839 | JGI IMG/M metagenome (GOLD analysis project Ga0099822, IMG submission 76839) | Root nodule microbial communities of legume samples collected from California USA - Cow pea white BW | ecosystem: Host-associated > Plants > Roots > Nodule | place: USA: California | collected... | reverse complement strand
AAATTAAAAAAAAAAAAAAAAAACCTAAATACGTGCCCTTGAAAACAACTTTAAGAAAGGCAAAAAATCTTGCTCCGACATTTTTAAAATATACTTTTAATAAATAAAATAAAAAATGAGCTTTAAAGAACTAATTCTAAAAAGAATTAATAAAATTAAAATGAAAAAGTAGTTATATTTCAAAATTATCCTTTAATAGAATAAAAAGCAAGAATTTCAAATACGATTTATAGAAGAAAACGCAAAAACTATATATAGAAAACTAATTTCTCTCTTCGCACCATTCCAATAAAATTTTCATAAATTATAGTGTTCTTTTATTTCTCTCCAAGAAACAATAGTAGTTGAGCAGATGGTCAAATATTAATGTTTTATTAATTTTGTTCCTCCTATTATTATTATTTGAAAAAAAATGATTTTTAGCCATTTTTTTATCTTTTTTTAATTTATTATTTAATTATTTATTTTAATTTTTAAATAGTACGATGTGATGATCTAAAAATAATTAGAGTGAGTAAAAAAATCAATTAAAATATATTATCTCTGAAAAAATGTAAAATATAAACTACTTATATATATATTCCCCCATTTCTCTTGTGCGTGCTACGATTTAAAGTTGGTGTTAGTTGGGAAGTGATGCACACCTAAGCAAACTTTATATCCAAATGTGTAAGCAAAATCATAACAACAAGTTATTTAAAATTATTGAAGATATAATTTGCAGTATTACTAAAAACCTATTAAGAAACACGAATATGTAGGGTAGGAAATCCTCCTTACAAGTAACTTAGGACATAGATCACTATTATTTTTTCTTAACAATTTTTATTCTATAGAATAGAAAAAAGAACACAATCGATAAAGTATTTTAGGTACGTTTGGAGCATGAGAGAAAATGGTTTCGAAAGACGCACTTTTCTGAGTGATCACTGAAACTGGTGTATATATTTCTGCAGAATATTGGGCACAAGCTTTTTGTAAACGTCTTCAGTAGGGTGAAAACCGTCCCAAAACACATATTCCAAAACATTAGGACACGTGGCATCCAAATGGTTGCATGTCAATGCAACTTCTAGAGTCCCTGTGCCACAACACCCTCTGTCTCCGACTTCGTACCCTGCATAATTTTCATACAAACGTTAAAATCATCGAAGATTGTTACAGTTAAAGTGATAAACAGATTACGAAGTGAAAAGTTACCATATTTTTGGTGGTTCACAATGATATCAAGTAAAGGGTTGTAGACATCGATGTAAACAATCCTACTGTTTGGAAGTTTCTGATTAAGGAAACCTATCTCCCTCAACAGTTTATCGTTAAATAACATCACTGCATTGTTGTACTTTTGTATACACTTTCTTTCTATTCCACCAGACAGCGTTCTGTGATATGGCACACACCCAACCGGTGGCCCAGCGAATACCCCAATCTTTCGTGCACCCAGTTCATATATTTCCTTCAAAGACAAGAAAAGATTAATACATCACACAAAAGTTAAATCTTTTTCATGTTGGTGAATTTGGTTCTGATACCTTGAAGAAAGTAGAAGCTGAGTTAACAAGGAAGTCAGAGTAAGCAGAAACATCGTATTGCAGTTGTCTGAGATGGGACAGAAAGTAGGTGTTGGAAATGTCGTTGGTGCCTAAAACGATGAAGAAAAGAGCGTTGCTTAGGATGAAGTTTGTTCTGTTCTCTCCAACGTGTTGTTTTAGCTTCACTATGTATTCTTTGAACATTTGTAGTTGACCAGATAGTGATATAGCTCCCTGGTTATAAATTAGTAAGCCAAGTTTATTAGAATTATTAGAGGAATAGAATTTACAGAGATTTTTTTTTTTTCTTTCAGAAATTAGGTTTTGAAGAGAAAAACTATGTACTGCAGTTTTTGATGTTAAAGGATCGTATCCAGCACCACCAGATGCAAAGCAAACACCAGTGGCCAATTCATCAGGTTGGAGATTTGGATCCAAGTATGCTGGAAGAAACTCTTTTACGCCCAATTCTTCGGCTGATCCATGCAATACAAGAACAGAACAAATTCAGAAGAAAAAGAAGCATGATGAAATTTTGATTTTAATAGTTCAAGATTATTTGGGTGGAAGGAAAACATCAACCCAAACATATCTAAATGGACAATGATATTTTTGAGATAAGAGTTAAATATATAAAGAAAAAAAGAGACAGGAGAAGAAGTTCTCTTATGAAACTATTGTGAGAAAGAACTTATTTTTTGAGGAATAATGTAAACTGAATATGAATTCATTCATTTATTATCACAAAAATCTAAAAATCTACTGGAAAGTAATTGAATTACCACTTTTACGCATTAACGTACTTAATTTCAGAGAGAATATTTTCTACAATAGTGAATAAGTGTTTTAATTTAGAATTTTTGACATATTTAAAGTCTACAGGTATTAAAAATATTATATCCCAGTTGCTATTTAAAAAAAATCATATGTGGACATGTAACAATTTTAATTTTGTAAATTGGTTTGTTTATCCCAATTAAAAAATATTGCTCATCCAGTTCGATTATTAATTACTAAAACTTTTCTATAAAGAAATTAACCAAAAGCTACCAAACTATAAACCTAATCACACTAGTTTTCATAATTTTTAACAGAAATCCTATGCATATATAGCTTAAGAATTTCACTTCTAAGAGAGGGATTTGATTAAAAAAGAAAGATTCTCCATATCACACGTATAAAACAATGATAAATATCACAGACAAAAATAACTATTAACATATTATATGTCTATGCTTTGATTCAACAAGTGATGAGTTTCTTGTGCTCCCTTTCTTTTCTTTTTTTTTTTTGTCATTCAATTAGTGATCCATCCAACTTTAAATGAAGTGCTTTATTTTAATTAGAATGGAATAAATAGATATTAATATAAGGGTCATGTCTTATTAACGTAAAATATTTTCTGTTATTAACCATTATATTATAACAATTAATCTTAAAGTCAATAAATTATTTATGATTGCATGAAAGCATAAAAGTGTAAAATGTGATTATATAATATGTTTTTTAGTAAATATTTAACTCATGCTGTGACACGGGATGAGCCCAAGGAAAAATAGTTCAACACAGAAAATTTCATGACGAATATTGGTGGGATTCAAACGAGTAAAATAAACATCAACCGATTAAACTACAATTAAAATCCTAGGATTCTTTCAAAATACTTTTAAGTTTAAATGCAAACATTTATTTTCAATTATATAAATATGAAAAAAAACGAGTTCAGATTTTTTACTGATATTTTTGATACTGATATTTTAAATATCTTTTTAATATATTTTAAAACATCAAAATTAGTAATAATAAGTGTATCGAAGATATAATAAAAAAATTAGCACAAAATAAACCTTCCATAAAAACAAGAAATTGAGAGAGCAATAATAAGAAACCTATGAAGTCTGATGGAACCTTTCCATTGCAAAATCTACCAGTAGGGATCCCTCCCTTAAAATCTTTGCCATATGGTGGAAAATTGCACCTTGCTGATGTTGCCAAAATCTTGTTGTTGTTGCCGGTGTCCATGATCGAATCTCCAAACACCAATACTGCAGGAACTGAACCATTCGCTACAAGTTTTGCAGACTCGTATGTTTTGCAGAAAACAACTAGGAAGAAAATGAGAAGTGAATTGAAGGTTGAAGCCAGAAAATAATGCAAAGAAGAAGAAGAAGAAGAAGGGATCTTCATTGGAAGAAAAAGAATGGAATTAGGGAGTGTAGATTTTGCTATTGCTTGGTTTTGGTTTTTGAGAATGACAAGGAAGAGTATATATGTAGACAATAAACCACGCTTGTACTTTGAACCAAACAGTTGCATCTCATTTATGACAATCATGTGTTTCAGTTTGGAGAGTGGCTCTGAAATTGGATAGAAGTCTGTTGGAGAGAGACATATCAATGTATTCAGCATCTAAAACTGTCCTAATTAAAAATATGTCACTTTTTGCAGGGAAAGATGTGATACACTAGGGATAAATTTTTTTAACTGATGTTGGTACAGGTGATCTGTAATTGAAAATAATGGCTATCACCTTCGGAATCTAAATCAACACTGTGGTCGGTTTGACAGCAATCTCACTACAGCAAAACAATTTACCAACAACCACTTGTTTCCTTTTCTGCTTTTCAATTTAAACACAGACATTAACTTCTCTTAGAGTTTAAACTTTTACAACTTTTACAAACTTGATGTTTCATAAGGATATGAACGGCATCCCAACTTGCGACTAGTCGGTCATATATGAATTTGTGATTATTCGGTAAATTCGAGATCAACGTCTGAACTTGCAACTACTTAGTTAATTTGAGTCCAATTTTCGAATGTGTGATTCTGCGGTAAATTCAAGCATGAGTGTCATAATACGTGACTATTCGATAAATCTGAACATGAGTATCTAATTATGGATTACTTGGAAAACAATCCATGTATTTTATAAGTATTTGATCATGAATTTACTTGAAAAACACTCCAAATACCCTATGAGTGTATGACCATGACCCAGTTAAAAACACTCCAAACACCTTATAAATGTCTAACCATAGACTTACTCCATCCAAAATTAGGACGATATAAGTGTCCAAATACAACTCGATGAAAAGTAGAATACCATATAAACTCATTCATTTAATAAACTTGATCGAGCTGCAAAAGTTATATTAACTATGGAATTGGGGAGGTTTATGTACCTACCCCACCCAAATTTACATTATTATTATTATTCTTGTTGGCATACCCAAAATACCTACGAAGCATAGGATCCAAGTACGAGATTTATACAATATATTACCTACATAAAATAATAAAATAAGGAAAAGATAATATTATGAGATATATGATATTATTTATGATTAAATACTACTTTGGTTTTATTTTTATTGAATTTATTCAATTTAGTCATATATTTTTTTTGTTCAATTTAGTTTTAATTTTTATCGATTTTATTCAATTTGATTTTTTTGTTAACGTCGTTTAAATAATTAACATAAAGTAAACTTTGTTTGTCACGTGTTAGTTGGTGAAATTTTTTATCTTTTTTATTTTTTTATTTTTTATTTAAAAAATATTCATATGTCAAATTAGCATTGTATGTCAATGTCAATGTTTTATACTTAATTTGATCCCTATATTTGTTATTTTTGTTTAATTTAGTTTTAATTATTTTAAAAATTGAGCACTTTTGTCCCTCTCCAAATTAAAACCAAAATTTAATTTGTACATAGATGTTATATTAATGTTTGTTGTAACGTCCTACAAATTGGATAACCTCAAATTAATAAAACACGTCGTGTACATAAACATTCAGAGTAATTAACCTAGATTATATAGGTGTAATAACAATAATGTAATAATATTACTATTTATTTTACTATTTAATAAAAATAGAAACGATGATGATTCAAATATTTATATATACCAATATTGATTAAATATGTGTTTAATCTCTTAACTTTGAGTGAAATTGGAGTTAGTCCATCTTCAGAACTTTGGTCTAATTTAGTCTCTTAACTTAAAAAATGCGTGGATTTAACAAAATTTTATTAAGTTTATTTGACTTTTCAAACGGTGTAGACAACTTAAATATTATCATACTATCATGAAATATGTTTCAAACATCAAATAAACTTAACAAAATTTGGTTAAAAAGACTAAATTCACTCAATTATAAATAGCATGGACTAAATTGAACCAAAATTTCGAAGAGGGACTGATTACAATTTTCACTAAAAGTTAAGGGATAAAAACATATTTAACCCTACAAATATTATACTCTTATGTAAGAATGTATTATTAAGTATTTCAAGTATATGTTATACGAACATGATCTAAATACACTAAAAATACATCATAATATCTAATTTTAATAAAAAAAATTTATGTAACTATAAAAAGTTATGAATACAAACAACAACTACACATGCATATATTATTAAATCATTCATTATTTGTATTAATATTATGTATTACTATATTTATATGAGAGGTATATATTATATATATTTTTTACACAAGTGCAAAATAAAATTTGATGTCGCCTAATATGTTCCGCTTTAAAAACAAATTGAAGCTTATAATGACATAGTGATATATTTTTTAAAATATTTGCACAACTGAAACCTATAATCGAGCATTTCATTTCAAAAATGTCATTACGTTTTTTAAAAGGTTTCACCTGAATGTTAAAGTATAGATTTTGGTTCTAGATTAAATTAAAACCTATACCCATGTGCATATATGATAAATTTAGAAATTTTTGCAACTCACGAAAAGTCTTGTTGCATAGCACCGCTGCATTGTTCTTCTTCATCGTTGGAATTTCGTTTTTTCCTCCATTATAGTCTTTGTTGAGGTCATTATCGTTTATCTTTCTTCTCGTTTCACGTTTATCTCTTCCTTTCGTTCTTGTTTTTCTTTTCTTTCTCCTAATGATATTTTTCTTCTTGTTTTGGTGTTGCCATTACATTTTGGTGGTTGTTGTCATCTTTTTGCGTTGGGATGTTACAGCATTGCATGTTTATATTGGTCTTGGTCTATTGCGTTTGGAACACCACAACATTGTTATTGTCTTGGTTGTAAGTTCGTGTTTGAGCAGTTAATCTTGATCTCTCTCACTCTTGTTTGGTTTTTGCTCTCACTCTTGCTCGCATTTGACTAAAACTTATTGCTATTTATTTATTTTTAATTGTTTTATGTTTTGGACAAGTAAAGTCTAATCCTAAAATATAGGTTTCGGTTAGAAATCGAAGTCTAAACCTCTTTTTTTTACTTCACTTAGATATTTTTAGTTGTAAAATCGAAAATGGAAAAATAATCTGATTTCAAATTCTGGCGTCAAACTCTTTTGTTACACTAGTGTTATTGATGTTTTTTGTATATGATTGTGATATTTGTAATGATCTTGTACAAAATCATTTTGTACTTTCTCTCGCTATTTATTTCCTTTGTCAAAGAGAAACTAACCATCCCTCAAAATTTGCTCCAGCCTTAGAGTTTATTTAAAATTAGAAAACTCGTTCTTAAGAGGTTTGACAAAGAAACACATAATTTTGAAGAACATATAATAGAAATCTGTCTCTATTTCTCAAGAATTACACATATATCAATTGTGGTCTCATGCACTGGACACGTTAAACCATAAGACTAAATGTTTGTAATTCTAAAGAATAGGATATACATACCTATATATGTTTACAACTTTTGGTTTAAAGCAATGAATTTGATAAGTGTAAGTGTTGCTCACAAGAACTTGTTCAAATATTTTGCAATAACAGGGCTTATAAGTTTTTTATAAACACTTTCGGTTGGGTGAAAACTGTCCCAAAACACATACTCCAAATCGTTAGGGCACAATGGAGTGAAACGATTGCACAGTAATACAACTTCTATTGTGCCTGTGCCACAGCACCCTCTGTCTCCCACTTTATACCCTGCAAAACAAAGGTAATATAACACGTTCAAAAATTTTAAACCATTAATATGTTAAAAAAATAACTAATAATCGATGAATAATTGTCTATGTTTCAATGTTTTTGTTGTCTCAGTCAATAGTGTATTAAATGAACAGACCCACCTTTTAATTTTTCCGATCTACTCATACATGTGCAAAACACAGGTGTTGCTACAATTTTTTAAAATAAACTAAATATAGAAAATAAATACATGCATCTACTTTTCTAGAGAAGATAAAAGAATAGTACCAAATATCACTTATAAATGGAAAATTCTCTTAAAAGATTTGCTCAAGCTTTTTGGAACATATTAGAAATGGTAATTCTGTACATTAGAATGTTTTTTGTCATAAAAAGCTCTATAAATTAATATGAATAAGAAAAAGTGAAAATTAAAATTACCATATTTTTGGTAGTTCACTATGATGTCAAGTAGAGGGTTGTAAACATCAATGTACACTATTTTGCTATCTTGAAAGTTTTGATTCAGAGAGTCAAGTTGCTTTGACAATTTGGCGTTAAAGATCCGTACGGCGTCGTTTATCTTCACTACAACGTTTCTTTGTATTCCTCCTCCGATTGTTCTCTGAGATGGCAAATACCCAAGTGGTGGCACACTGAACACTGCAATCCTCCGTGCCCCTTCTCCGTATATTTCCTTCATTTATATCAAACATCATAATATAAAAGACAACATAGTATTATGTTAAATTAATCTTAAAGTTCAATTCTTAACTAATTGTATAAAACATACAAGGGTTAAATATGTTTTAGGTTCTTAACTTTTGGTGGATTTTGAAATTAGTTATTTTGAAACTTTGGACCAATTTAGTCTTTTATCTTTTGAAATACGTAGATTTAGTTCTTTTAATTAAATTTTGTTAAGTTTATTTGACATTTTAAGCGCGTTTCATAATAGTATTTGACTTAACATTAAAGTAAAAATGTGTCAAACATTATAAACAACTCAAATACAATCGTGAAATACATACGAAACATCAAATAAACCTAACAAAATTTGATTAAAAAGACTAAATCTACGTATTTCGAAGAATGAAGAATTAAATTAGTTTTTCAAAATTTTGAAATTAACTAATTTCAAAATTCACTGAAAATTAAGAAATCAAAAACATATTTAAGCATATATAACAATATAACATGATACCTTCAAGAAAATAGAAGCTGAGGAGAGCATGAAATCAGCATAAGCAGAAAAATCAGGGTATTGCAGTTGTCGAACACGGGTCAAAAAGTATGTGTTGGAAATGTCGTTGCTTCCTAATACCACAATATAAAGAGTGTTTTTCAAGATGAACTTGCTCCTCTCTTCTCCGACCACCCCTTTCAACTTCCCTACGTATTCTCTGAACAAATCTAGTTGACCCGATAATGATATAGTCAACTAGTTCATTGACACCAAGTTAGAAAAACCATCAAAACCAGTTCTTCACTTTCAAGAGAGATCAATTAATTAATCGATTTTTTGGACATGAAATTACCGATGATTGTGCTGTTAAAGGATCGTATCCTGCGCCACCAGATGCAAAGCACACACCGGTCGCCAATTCACCAGCTTCAAGATTTGAATCCACGAATGGTGGAAGAAACTCCTTTATTCCCAGTTCCTCCACTGAGTTATGCAGAAACACGAGTTTTCACAATTTTTGTTTCTAAATGGTTAAAACTTAAAAGTGCTTAAGAAAATTATTAATGTTATTAAGTGCTTTTAATCGTTATTCTTTTTACTATTACTTGGTCGCATCCAGACTTTCACTAATGTCACCCAAATGAAATTCACATCAGCTGTTAGAATCATATCAGAATTATTACCTAGAAAATGACATGTCACCACCAAAAGTTTTAACTTTTTCTGTAAAAATTTTTCATTGAAAAACAAAAATATTAGTCCCCTTTCCTTACATTTTATCATAAAACTAACAAACCCTTATAATATATGTTAATATAAATATTCTATACATAGTCTAATATATGAACAGCTTTTGTGTTAATTAAGAAAGTTCATTAACATATAAGTTTGAAAAAAAATCTTAAAAAAAATGCTTATTGTTGAATCATCAAAATAAATCACACTTTTAAACTAAAATTATTTTAAAAAGTATACCATTAAAAAAAAGAATAGTTTAATTTATTTATAATTAAATCCCAAAGTAATGCATTAATTGAGCTTGTATTTTCATCGTGATGATACATTTGGTACAATTTATTTGAAGAGTGAAAGATATATAACTTTGATTGCCTTATAATAGGAACTATTTATGATTGCATTGTACAGTTTGGAGGTGTACATAGAACAACAAAAATGATTTTTTTATTATTAAATTTTTTGACAACTTTCTCTCACAATTTTAGTTAGTATCTTCTAAGTAGTTTTTTATTTTTTTATTTTCTCATTCTCAATATTTCAAAACCACTTAAAAGATGACACCTCATATTGTAAGAAAAAGTTATCAAAATTTAGTAATCAAAATATCATTATCCATATAACAAAACTATGTACATTAAATATCCGCAAAGATGGGAAGGACAGTGTCATAAAAAGAAGGGATGAGAAATAGGACACACACACCTATAAGGTCAGATGGAACCTTTCCATTACTGAATCTTCCTGTAGGGATCCCTCCCTTAAAATCTTTTCCATATGGAGGGTAATTGCACCTTGCTGTTGTTGCTAAATTGTTGTTGTTGTTGCCAGTGTCCATGATCGAATCTCCAAACACCAACACTGCAGGAACTGAAACATTTGGTGGCAGTTTCACAACTGCCCTTGTTTTTCCGCACACAATCAAAACTGTTATTGTAAATAGTAATATGAAACGGAAGAGTGAACATGGAGAACAAGAAGAAGAAGAAGGAGAGAGCTTCATAAAAAGCAACATAAATTATTGGTTGTGGTTCTTTTTTCTGGAAAGATAATAGATAAGGATGAAGATGTTATATAATTGTGTGCACCATAAATTGCATGAATGAATCATCCTCTGTTTTTAACTCATTTATGGCATCATTATGTCAAGCTACCTTGCAACTTTTCATTGCAGTTTCACGATTCTGTCATGCTATTAATGAATTTTTTTATTTAGGTTTTAAATTATATAAATGCATATGATATAAGTGCTTTGTGATTTTAATTTTTTATTCTTTTCATAATCGATTTCATATAAAATAGGATTAAAGTCGATTTGACTCATCACAAATTTAATAGATTGAGATAAAAAAATTTACGAAGTCAATAATCATGTAATTTCCTAAATAATTTCACAAATTACGAATGTATGGCAAATTGAAATATATATATATATATATATATATATATATATATATATATATATATATATATATATATATATATATTTATTTTTTTTTTTATTATATTTTTTTTTATATTTTTTTTTTTTTTTATTAATATATATATATTATTATTTTTTTTTTTTTTT
>Ga0099822_1011263_pt1 | contig 10929 bp, 10 predicted proteins | sample CowpeawhiteBW_FD_76839 | JGI IMG/M metagenome (GOLD analysis project Ga0099822, IMG submission 76839) | Root nodule microbial communities of legume samples collected from California USA - Cow pea white BW | ecosystem: Host-associated > Plants > Roots > Nodule | place: USA: California | collected... | reverse complement strand
TTAGGTCTTTTTTTTTGGTTTTTTTCTGCCTTTCTTATTTTCTTTTTTTTTTCTTTTCTTTAGTACCTGTTTCGCATGAGCCTTTGCCGGTTATGGGGTCAAAACAACAGCCTTGTCTGCCCCAGATTCTGCCGGACCATCCCTCAGGAACATCCAACACCACCTCTTCGCCGCCGCAGAGGTGAAAACCACCGTCTTTGGGAGTGGGGTGGCCTGGATTGCCTAGGATTCCCGGCCACACACTCTCTTTGCAGTTGTTCACCAATATCAGCTGAGTCCCACCTGCAACACACCATCACCAAATCACACAAACTTCATCAACAATATCTTAAGCATCCAACCTCGTAAAAGAGTGAGTGAAAGTGGAAGTTTTGAAACAATCAGTTGATTAATAATTATACTAAGTTTGATAGAGAGTTAAGTGCTAAAATGAGGGAACTGATGGAGTTTAGAGGCTTCTTCTCATTGGCTTGTGATGAGGGTGTGAAATTCAAGAAATACATACATATATATATACCTGTGAGGTGGATAGAGATGAGAATGCAGAGGAAAATGAAGGGTTGCATGAAAGTAGTCATTGAAGTGAGTAATTGATGCCGAACCACTTGGTGCTATCTGTGAGAGAGCCTCATTCAGAGAAAGAGTCTATGAAGAGTAGTTTCTTCTTCTTTTAGCCATATTTTAGCTTTGCACAAGTGTTCCTTTAAAAACTGTTAAAGCAGAGACTATGGCTCTTTGAATGTTACCTTCTTTACCTTTATTCCATGTTTTCCAGCTTTTAATATAGTTAAATTCATCTGTACATTATGAGAAATGGTTAACATGTTCAACCTCTTTTTTCCTCAACCTCTTTTTTCCTCAAAGACTTGCCAAAAGGAAACAAAAGCACTTATCACATTTTTTTAGGAATAATAATTATAAATAGTTCTCTGTTTTTGAACGGTTTTCAAGATCAGTACTATCTACCACTTAGTCATCTTTTCAAAAGTTAATGAATCTTTATTTTATCTTTATTTTACTAGAGTATGAACATATATAAGCTGAAACCCTCTATAATATTATTTGGTACGATATCTGGTATAAATGTATTGATTCATAATCATGCCCTTTCTGAAATAAAACTATTCTCAATCCGCCAAAAAAATTGTTTCAATGACGTTAATTGTAAATCTAGCCAAGTTTATAATCACTCGTGTTTGTGTTATTTGACATGGTTATAGAGGCATTATGAGGAGAAAGTCGTGTTAACAATGAGATTAATTAGATTCAAATTGGGTTTGAATGTTATGAGTCTTTTCCTCCTATTGCTTTTCAAAAAGGTTTGTTTGAAAATACAAAGCCATTGCTCAAGCTCCAACGTATTTTAAAGGAGAGGAATATAGTAAAGAAAGTGTTTTCTAAAGAAAAGAAATATAGCAAAAAGAGATTTCAATAACCTTAAATCTCGGATTACGTGAAAAAGAAAATACTGAATGCTAACCTTTGAAATTTAGTTGGACCAAATGCACTTCAACATACTACTAAAAATTCGATTATTTAATGTTACTTAAGTATATAGTTTTTTGGTGTTGGTTTGTTTTATAAAACTTATGTTAGATCATTTTTAGGTCATTTTCATCTTTTTGATCTCATCCTGGTTTCTCTTTCTCTTCTACCACCCCTTCCTCTTCTTCTCTCTTTTTCTTCTTATTCTCAGGCATCCATCTTTAGTATAAATAAAACTCAATTAGATTGGACAGAAAATTGGTGTCCAAAGATACTGTTCACTTTGGAGTTTGTTCATGAATATTTTGTCTTTAAAAGACAATTTGGTGGATATAAAGAGGAAAAAATATTTAAAAGTTCTCCATTTTTAAGTGATATAATACTCTAGGGTGCAAGAGGAACCGTTTCCAAATAAATGTTAATCACCAAAACATTAGAAATTACTAAAATAAACTTTTTCCTAAACTGGTGTGTGATTTCCATGGAACTTTGCTAAGAAACCAAAGTTTGTGTGGATTCCATATTGATAGCTGATCTTTAGGGACATGTATGCCAGATTAAAATAGCCAAATAGGATATTAATATTAACATGTTTCAAACCAGAAGTTAAATGTGGAAAAGCAACAAAGCAAAGGCTGAAAGCATCAAGACTTCACATTCCACATAGTAAAATGTAGAGACCATGCAACTCAAAAACTACAAAATGGGATAACAATCCAGTGTGAACTAGATACATTATTCGATTATCTCATGTCCTAGTTTCTCCTCAAGTGGAGAATGCTTAAGTTCTCAGAGGGTGTATAAGCAGGTTCCATCATCGCTTCTTGCAGTTGGGTCGAAGTTTTTGGCATTTGGATCAGTACAACCTTCAGGAACAGGAACATTTATTTGCTGAGCCGCTTTGCCTGCACACAATAAGGAAAAACAACCAAAAAGTTTAGACCTTGTTTTGTTTGATAAAAATATGCTTTTGATGAATTTGATTTTGACATAATTTTGTCAAACCGTTACAATAGTTAATGTAGGCAATACATTAAATTGACAAAATATAAATATGGTCATAGTGCAGGGCATTTTGAAATGAGCACAGAGAAACCTAGTAAAAAATCCAAATTCAGAACAAATTGTGGTATATGCAATGCAAACATCCTATATGAATGAATGTCTAAGGATAAAAGAACAAACCATAGAAAGCTCCTCTCTTGATGGAATCTTCATTGGCATCACCAAGGGCAGCTTCGTTTAAGTACTTGTCTGCCAGTTGGACTCTCTTGACATTCTCTTGTTCTTGGACAAGCATGTTACCATACTCCAAGAGCTTATTCAAAGTCATCTTGGGCTGCTCAAAGGTTGGAGGTCCTTCCTTTGAGTTCACAAGCTTCTTCCCAATACCCTCAACACCAACATTAGAAACCCATTTCCTCACTTCATCATCATATACTCTAGCCCTGAGTGCACCAAAGAAATCTGTGATGATATATGGCATGTCATTAGTCTTGTCTTGCATCTTTGTCTTCAACAACATTTTTAATTCTATGATTTTAAGCATAACTAAATCCATAAAACTAATTTGTAAAAATGAGATTTGGACTCACTTATGTACTTTAAACTGACATTATATACAGATAATGTAGTACTTCCAACACTATTTTTGCCGGTAAATACCCACATTACTTACCAATGGATTGGCCAGGGAAGGTATCGACAAGCTTGACAATGTCATCGTCAGGAACATTGTCAGTGAGGAAAATTCCCTTGCAGACACCAATTCGGTCGTCTCTGGTAGGTGCCCAGTAGAACTTCTCCATACGACCATCACGAATGAGAGGAGCATACAGTGTTGAGAAATCGTTACCGGTGACAATGATGGGCACACGGGGATTCTCTTCCTTGTTGTACATACCAGGGAGCTGAACGTTTGTGGGGTTATCAGCAATGTTCATGAGGGTGGCATTCACCATCTGGTTGTTCACAGTGTACTGAGTGGTTCCACCAAGTCGTCCAGCTCCTGCATCAAGATCGTTGATGAAGAGACAGCACATCTTCCCCTTCTTTATTATATCAGCAGCTTCACGGTACCTTTGCCTGATCAACTTTGCTGGCTCTCCTGCATTTCCACTCTCCAACTCTCCAGCACTCATCATGATAGGGCTGTGATCAGAACATCATAAACACTTGAAATCAGCACCAAATAAGTTTCTGGTCCATCAAAATATTGAAATTTGGTTTTGTTTGATAATGGTAATACATATGATATAAGTGATGTGTTCTGTAGTAGTAAAATGTATACAACATTTACTCACTTGATTCCCATCTTGGCAAACACAAGCTCGCATTGGAAGGATTTTCCTTGACCTTTGCCTCCCCAGATACCAAGAATGAGAGGAACCTGTAAAATGAATGAAACTATTGAATGTGTCCTGTTTTTTTAACTAAAGTCTTGGACAATATTTACGTGTGCAATTTACATGCCTTGATGTTTGGCAGGGTCATGAAATTCTTGGTGATGTGAACAACAAGCTTGTCCATAAAAGCAGGAGCTATGTACAAACCGTCCACGTTGTTATCCAAGTTGTACCTGAAATACCACATCATGACCAGGTTTATCAGCTCATGACAATAAAAGTGGTAAGTAAACACTGCTTGTGTTAGATTCAGCAGAATCTGTCACTCACTGTTTAAGTCCAGTGCTGAGGTACTCATAAGAGCTCATGACTGCATAGTGAGTTCCAGAATTCATTGGAGCTTGGAAAAGGGGATCAACCATACCCTTCCCCCTTGTGATGTCTTGCTGGTCATCAGAAATATCGTAGGCAAGACCTCTCCATCTGTCCTTATCTGTTTGCTTGCCCTCATCAGTCTCTTTTACAGCAACAATTTTGAAACTCCCAGAGGAAACATTGGTGTTAGGGACCCTTGAGACTGCAACCTTCTTCAAACTGCTGCCAAAAAAGGCTGAACTGGGAACTGAAGCTACAGTTCCAGAGCTGTTCAAGCTCAGCTGCAATATTCACAGTAGCCACTCTTTCAAACTCTTCAAACTAATTTCAAAAATCCACTCACCTCTCAAGCTTCCATTTTAAATGTGTTTTTATCACTACTCATACATATTGATCATTACTTTACATAACACCCAACACAGTTACTAACTTATATGAAATTAATTAACTATCAACATACAGGAGAATAAAATCACCATACACTACTAAGTTGTTTGTTTTTTAGACATCTTTATCAGATGAGAACTTGGTATAATTCTTAACTAAACTAGGATAAAGGTAGTGCCATATTTTTCTTTCTGACATTTAAGCAAATATTTAACATGAATATAATTGTATCTTTCCAACATAATGATATCAGTGATGAATTGAGCATTTATATGAAACAAATCATCTAAGGATCAGCTGAGAAATTAGGGATAAGAAAGTGCAAAAAGTGGAAAAAGATCATACTGGAGCTCCGTTGACAGCTCCAACAGTGGAGACTGAGGCAGCCATGACAGTATTGTACTCAGAGTGGCAGAGAAAGCAAACACAGCGGAAGTCTTTTGAGGCTAGCAGAAAATACAAATAGGGAAGGACTTATATTAATGGTGCAATTGAGTGAACAGAAATTCATATCCTCAAGACTAGTTGAGGAATCCATAACATCCACAGAAAGAAGATTAGCTTGGCTTCCACGTGGCAACCATATAGTGTGTGAAAGTTTTCATCTACCTACAACCATAGAACTTGAGGTTGGTATTGAATCCTTTTCCTGATCCATAAGTTAGGAGGATTTTTACCACACGTAACTAGCTAGTAGCATTCATCTCATAAGGATCAAGTTTTGGCTGGTGTTTGTTTGACTATAAGGGAACATGTGTTCATCAATTAGATTTTTTTGCATACTAATCCACACTAGAAGTTGAAACCAATGATGGTTAACAAAATGGGCACATGAAAAAAAAAAAAAGATTTTATGAAATTATGTGCAAGAAAATAAAATGGGGCATTTGATTAATAGACACTAGAATAATGGTGATTGAGATGATGTAATGAGCCCCCTCCACAAAGGGTTCAAAGGAGAACCAATGGCCACAAAGTTTCGCAGAAGTTGCTTTTTTCAGCTGCTATATGCACCTCTCGCTTTCCCTTTGGTTAAGTGATACGTGCTTTTCTGTGCTCCAGACATGTCCAACCGAATGTTCCAGAGTTAATCCTTCCAAATTACCTGCTATCATAAGATGATATTTTGTAGCACAACTTATTTATTTTATTTTTGTTCTAGCTCTTAAACAATCTGGATTTTACTTAGTCCCAACTAATTATCATAGTTTAGAAGATTTACTTATCTAAAATATAATAGTTTATTTTAAAATCACAACTATATTGGACTGGGTAGTTAAAAAAAAATTAAATACAAATTTGATCACGTCAATTTTGTTCAAATTTATTACTCCTTTCTGGGTGTTTAATAATGTCCCAATTTTTATTAATTTTTGTCAATTTGATCATTTTCAGTATCGATGTTTAAATAGTTAATGTGAGGTGAACAGTGTGCACCATGTGTCAACTTGCAGTTATTTTAATTTTTTTTTATTTTTTTAATTAAAAAAAAAGTTGTCCACATGTCAAATCAACATTATATCACACGGCATAAACAATGACATGTGTCAAGTCAGTGTTGATATAATATGTCAAATCGGTGTTAGTGTCATGTATCGATGTCAGTACTACATGTTAGTGTCTTATATTCAATTCAATCTCAATTTTTGTCAATTTTTTTTCAATTTAGTTTTAATTTTTATTAATTTTGTTTAATTCAGTCCCAATTTTTGTTTATTTTAAGTTTTAGAAGAAAAATTCTTCTTTATTTTTAAAATTAGATGAAAAGTTCTTCATTATTTTTAAAGTTAGAAGGAAAATTTTTCATTATTTTTAAAATAAGGAAAATTCTTGATTTTTCTTACACCAACTTTAACCCTATTTTGCGAAGATCAAACATAAATCTAATAATTATATTCCAATAATACAGTTAGAGTTCACTACTAGAATTTTTAATATTTTGTGGGGTTTTTTTTGAAAATTTGTTATAAAATTTTGCGAGAAAAGACCTTTTTTTCTATTTTTCCTATGAATTTTAATTGGATAACAATTTCTTCATGGGTAATTATTTCCTACAAAATTATAAAATTCATTTCCTACAAAAATTTCTACAAAAAAAACTTTTTGTGCAAAATATTTTGCAAGAAAATTGGTAGCAAATTCTTGCAAATCATTATTCATAACAAAGTTTGCAAGTATTTCTTGAGAAAAAATTTTGAAAAGAAAATTGACAGGAAATATGTGTTTTTTTAGTTATGTTTTATTTAATAAAATTAGAAAAAAATTTAGTTTACATATTTAATATTTTACATATAATTGAAAATATCAAAGAAATTAAGAAGAATATCAGCAAAATTTTATTATCAAATTTATCAACAAAGAGAATATATTTATAAAGTTGGTTACTCTAGTACAAGATCAAGTACAAAACGGTAGACCCAGTCCAATTTGAGCCACTCGCACAGCTAAGGTCCTTTCGCCTAGCGAATTGTGTATAACTTTCCCATTGATTTCGAAAAATCTATAAATAAGGGAATTGGCAGGGGTCAAAATCAAAAACCCTTTTCAGAAATAAACATCCATTTTAGGGAAAACCCATTTGGGGGAGAGAGGAAAAACTAATCATTTTGGGTAAAAGGACACTTGACCTAAAAGGAGAGAACGTAGAGACACATTCTGAAGGTTGGGGCATTCATCTTTATTCTTACTCTAGTATTCAAAATGTTAAAGAGTAGCTAACTCCCTTATTCATAGAATGGGTATAATGTATTCTTAACTCTTTGTGAATTTTACTATTCAACATAATTCTTTTTCGTCACTTTTGTGTTTTATTCTTATTTTAACTACATATTCTATATTGATTGCATATGTGGGAGTACGTGCTAATCGAAAGATAGTTTGGGAAATCTAATTAGGATAGAACAACTAATAGATTTCACATGCTAGACATATATGTAGAACATTTAGTCATTCATAGCATCATAATTTTAATCATTAATACGAACTTATAATAAAAATTGTTGGACATAGGATTTTTATTATTCATGTTTAGACTTGTCAGTAAGATATTACGACCATGTTACAAGAGGTGTGAATGCTAGAGAATGAATTAGAAGTATATTGTTTGATGTTTTTGCTTTAAATTGAATCATAAAATTCAATCCCAGTGAAACCTTTATCATATATTGTTCCATATCATATGTTTGATAAAAATACAAAAAGAATTTTATTTTTGTTTTTGGGAAATTTGTTTCCGAATTGAGTGATAAATAGCAAAAGTGATTAAGTGTTGCAAGTGTTGCACAAGTATCTTGAAAAACGATTGATACTTGGACTTTTCACTTCATTCCTTGTGCGATTTGATACATTGTCAATTCCGTAACACTCCTCGTTCATTAATTTCTTCTCTCACATTTTATTATATAAATCTCACCATACTCATTTTTTTCATTCACATTCTTTTTTGTTTTATTCATAAATCTCTCCACACTTGTTCACACTCATTCTTTTCATCCACGTATTATCTTTTAACTACATTCTTTTACCTCACTTCCATTTTTTCACATTCATATTCTTCATTTACACTCATCTAATCAATTATAATTATTTATTTTTTGTTTATATTATTTGAAAACTGTTTTAATTAATTTAAAAACTAGTGATGAATTAATATCAATTAAGCTGATGACAATTAGATTTTATCTTTAAAACACAACGCTAAAGAATTAGTTGATGATTTTAGTATCGTATACACGTGTAATAAAAAATTGACTCTAATAGTTATTTAGCGTTAATTTTTATTGTTATCCCATTTTTTGACCAATGATATGCTTTTCTCGTAATATGTGTAAATAATTAATTTTAATTCCTCAATTTAATTAGTGATAATATTGAAATATTGAAAGCTTTCAGTTAAGAAGTGTTAAATATATTACCACTTTCTCTTGGTAGAGAAGTATAAAATATTACAAATGTCGTCTCTTTAATTAATACTATAAATAAATTAGTTTCTGTAAGTTAAAAACACTTACACGTATGAAGAAAAAAATAAAGTTCTCCACTAGAAACAAATGAGTCAATTGCTAACAACAATTTCTTCCGCAACTTAATTACGAGTTGTCTCATCATTAGGTTTTTTGTGTGCATAGTTTAATATATAAATCATACTTAAGATATCTATACTCGGTTTCAATTAGACAAATAATGCCACGATAGAACAACTAATAAAGTTTTATAAAATGTTAAGTAAATTAAAAGAACATGTGAAAATAACATAAAGAACATTAATTTTTTTTAATAAAGTCTTCTTAACGTCTAATAATGATTTAACAATAAAATGACAAAATCTCTGGGTTTTCCCCCACCACTAACGGAATAATTTTTCAACTTGACAATAATGTTATAATCGTCCAAATTTCTTTTTATAATGTTTTATCTTAATCATTTGTATCTTTTCTTCTTCTTTTTTATTAACGGTGGCAAAAACCAAACTTAACACCCCATGCATTCATTTACCCTAATTACACTTGCCGACCTTAATGAATTTATTTTAACTTAATCTAATGATTTATGACTTGTAGTTCCTTACATCCCAAAATTATGTTGTTTAATAGACTACTCTGGTCCTATAAAATTATATTTCATTCAAAATATAAACGTGCCCTTCTTTAAGAAAAACTCAAAACTTGTATGGGTTAAATATGTTTTTGGTCCATTAACTTTAAGTGAATTTTGGAATTAGTTTATTTCAAAACTTTGGACCAATTTAATCATTCATCTTTTGAAATATGTGAATTTAGTCCTTTTAATCAAATATTGTTAGTTTTATTTGATATTTCGTACGCATTTTAGGATTGTATTTGAATTGTTTATAGTATTTGACATAATTTTGTCTTAATGTTAAGTCAAATACTATTATGAAACATGCTTGAAATGTCAACTAAAATTTAACAAAATTTGATTAAAAGGACTAAATCCACATATTTTGCAAGATGAAGGACTAAATTAGTATAAAGTTTCGAAATAGACTAATTCCAAAATTTAATGAAAGTTAAGGGAGCAAAAACATATTTAACCCATTTTTTATATATGTATTAACTATCATTACAAATAATCTAATTTTTTTTCAGGAGTTTTTTTTAGTTAAATATATAATCTCTCGTTTTAAAAGTTATTTCCTAAAATCAATGAAAAAAGTATTGTTATGTGAAATAAATTACCCCCAAAATTCTTCTAATGTTATTTTAAAATGTTCATTTTCAAACATTAATCCATTTTAACCGTTATATTTTAATTAATTTTTATATTATAATGTTGACAAATTACATTCATAGGAAAGTGATCAAATTACTTCGTATGTGTTTGGTAACGGATTATTTTAAGTTTTTTTTTTCAAAATTTTGGGTTGAAAATAATAAATTTTGAAATTTGATTTATGAATGTTTAGAAAATCATTGTCAACATACATTCACTAATAGTTTTTTAATTAAGTTTCTCACTAAAGCTTTTTCATAGAGGGTGGAGATCTAAATTTCTCATTAAATTTAAGGTTTAATAGCATCTTTGATCTTTTGTAGCAGTAATTTAATGTTTTTTTATTTATTTATTTTCACTTAGTTCCTATATATTTTTTTAAAAGACTCTACGTGTTTTCTTCCCCTAAATCAATATTAACATCTTTTAGATAATGAACTACTATCACCCACTTTTTTTAATACATTTATTACCCAAATCCTAAGAGAAAAATGAGAGGAGTGACTTTAAATTGTTCTAACTAATTATTTTAAGTCTTTTTTATCACATTAAGTAAAAAATAAATATAAAAAAATTAAATCGTTGTCACAAATATAAGGACTAAAATGTTATTACGCTTAAATTTATTATTTTTATCTAATTATCTATCTTAGGAATACTTTCAATAAATGTTTGTGAAAAAAGAAACTATTCCTTAAAATATTTTCAGAAAACATAATTATAAGGTTTGAAAAATATTTAACATATTACCATGATATGCTTCTCGTTTTTGTTTTTGCCTACTTTTTTAAGTCCCGTGATACTTATCGTTAAAAATGCTCCCTTTGATATTTATCTCCATATGCTAAATTTTATTAATCTAACCTTTAATTAATTTTTTATTGGGTAAAATTTCATAAATTTCAAAGTTTATTTGATTTTTTTAAATATGTTAACTTGCAATTTTTTTTAAATATACATACATGGCAACTATAAAATTACATGACTAGAAATATTCAGTTTATCTAAAATTTGGTAAGAGTTTTCATTGAGTTAGTATTAAAATATTTAATAATTAGGTTTATATATATATATATATATATATATATATATATATATATATATA
>Ga0099822_1011260_pt1 | contig 10930 bp, 3 predicted proteins | sample CowpeawhiteBW_FD_76839 | JGI IMG/M metagenome (GOLD analysis project Ga0099822, IMG submission 76839) | Root nodule microbial communities of legume samples collected from California USA - Cow pea white BW | ecosystem: Host-associated > Plants > Roots > Nodule | place: USA: California | collected... | reverse complement strand
CAATTATTTATTAGAAAAAACATAAAAATATAATTATTTATATATTTTTTTTAACACAAAAAAAAAATAACATAGTTATTTATGTTTCTTTAATTTATTAATATATATATATATATATATATATATATATATATATATATATATATTGAAATAATAGATTCATTCATCCCATACTTAAAAATTATATTACATTTTAAGGTCTAGGTTAAATTAGGTTCAAGTTAAAAAAAGGTTTAATCGGATTAATCCAAAGTCATGTAAAATGATTGAGCTAAATCCAAGTTAAGTTAGATTAAATTGATCCTAAACAAGTTGAATCAAGTCCCAACTTTACAATTAAGTTGTAAAAGATAATTAAACTCCAATTTATAATTAATATAAATATTTAAGAATTAATCTTCAATTTAAAATATTTTAAGAACTCATAATTTCTAAAAATATTTATAAATCAATTAAAGTCATTACCTTAATTCTTTGTATATGAGAGGTTAGCTTTGTGAACTTAATTGTTTGCTGGGTCAATAAAAATAAACTAATATGGTAAAATCAAATTACACTCTAACTATCCCTTTCACGTCATCAATCCCAGTTTATCATTCCCATATGCATTATCCTTTTTTTTTAAGTGGTCAATTTTGGGTTGTGATAAGAATATATAGTTCATGTACTTGGTAAATTATAATATTACGTTAGGTATCTTCCAAGCTTAAAGACATTAAACAATTAATAAACTTTAAAATTTGAAGAAGAAACTGGATAAACAACAATAAAATAGAAGAACTCAATAAATTAAACCCAACTCTCCTGTTAAATTACACTCAAATAAATTTGTCCAAGTGCAAACGATTAAGTTTATCTCATTATTAGTTGTTAATTAGTGACGTTGATAGTATATAGTGCCTCTCTTTGAATCTCATGTGTGGCACGCAGAAAAGACACGAAATTTGAGAAAAATAAGAAAGCTATGGCTGCCAAAATTTACGACTTTTAGGAATAGTTAAGGCTATATGATAAAGCTAACACTTACGTGGGATTGATTTGAAAAAGTCAAATACTACGTCACCAACCAACGATGCATAAAATACAAATTTGCTTAATACATCTAAAACGTGAAAATATCTTACGGTCATAAATTCAAGTAAGACTTTAAGTTTTATATTAATTATAAATAAAAAATAAAATATTATATAAAGATAAAAATTCATAAACATATCTTAAGATTTTAAGATTTTGGATTGAAAATAATGTTAATATATTATATAATTAAATTTAAATTTTATTAATGTTGTATTTCTTCAATAATATTTCTTCCTTAAAAACCTTTCAAATCTTTCAGGTAAACTTGTTTCCTAATAAGAAGAATTTTAACCATATAAAAATTATGATGTTTCTAAAGATGAGAAACATCATCGTTCAAGCAAAAAAAGGCTGCTTCAATCACACAACAACATTTGATTTTGCTCCTCAATGCCACATTAAACTTGAACTTCTACAATTAGAAAAAGGTGGCATGCCAACGTCGAATTCGTTAACTTATAATTCCATAATAACACAATCATTGCTTTTTTTTGACTGCTACAAACATATTCAGCAGAAGAGACTTAACAGTATAACAAATTAGGTTGAATGCGAGAAAATAAAATAGAAAAATAATTTTTGCACGTGTATGACTAGAATGCGTAATGGTTCTTTATTAAATTCACCATTAATATTTATATATTGTTTTTTTAAGTCTTGTTGACAAAGTATTTCAACAATATTGAAAAATTGAGATGTATTGTATCTGAATTATTTGTAATTAAATTTTCTTCATTTTTTAAATAACTTGTTTGGTTAGAAAAATTAAAATATCTTACGTTTCAATTTCTTGTTTGGATAAAATAATTGAATTTCTTGTGAGATAAAATTTCATTTTAACAATATTTATTTTAGGTTTAATTATGTTTTGAATTCATGATAAATTTGGAAACAGACTAGTCCGTTTGTGTCGTCGGGCCAACTCGGTCCGTTTGGGTCATTGGGCCAACTTGATCTGTTTGGGTCGTCGGTCCCACTGGCCTGTCTGACTTGTCAAGTTCGTCTATGGATTGAGTCAAATTGACAACTCTACCAGAGAGTCTAGAGAGTGAAGTTGAGTGAGAAGAATTTCAAATGTCACATATTTTAAAGGTATTTGAATTTCTACTAAAAGCTAATTGAAATACTTTAAAAAAAAATTGAAATGCTTCTTAATTTCTCTATCCAAACAAAACATTTCATTACAAAGAAATATAAATTCTTCAAAAAAAATAATTCCTTCATTAAAATCCTATATCCAAACACACTATAAGCTTTTAAAATTCGTCATATTCGGATGCATTATTTCTCTCCATTGAAGCTTACCAAAAGTGAGAAAGGTTTGGAAGAGAAGCAATTGGTAGATATATATCACTTCGTTTTACAACTCCCTTTCTCATTTTCAACTCAACACACTTAATTCCAAATAGTAATATGACAAACCAATGAGTTAAATTAAAGTGTGTTGTGATGACTCGTTTTCGATCGCTTATTTTGGGACCAAAAACTAAGTCTTTTTCATTTTTATCTCATTTTCATGGAAGAAAGAGAGGGAAAAAACAAATACAATGTCTATGTCTCCATAATTGATGTACGTTAATGTTCACTCTAATGTTGATTGAAAATTGATAACAATTCCAAGTGGTTATAGAAGCTTGACCACTTCCACTGTACCAAGTACCAACTCCTACATTACCATATTGTATTAAAATACATAGAGCTTAGGATGGATAAGAATTCAAAATGAGACCTTAGACATAATGTTTGAACTTGAAGATAAATACTTGTTCATTGAGTTGGTATCAAACCTATTAAGCTAACTTTATCTTTCAAGTTTAAGACTTGTAATTAAGTAAATGAAAATGTAAATAGGTGAAAGATTCCATTGAAAACAACTAATTAGGTGAGTTTTTTTTTTCTGTTATAATATTTTAATTTAACGTTATATATTCATTCTTAACTTCAGTTTATTATGTGCCATATATATTGACATATATGCGATGATTGTTTTTTGTTCAAATAATAAGTTATCATTAAATATTGTAATTAAAATATTGCAACAAGAGAGAGAAAAATCTTTAAAATATAGTTTAATATGTCTTCTTCAAATTTGCTTGGTGTATGGAATGTTGAAAAATAGAAATTTAATAGAGCTGACGCAGCATTATGTGTCGTATACATGCACAAGTAATTATACTCAATGCTAAATTTAGAAAGAGAAAAAAAAAAACTATTACATGAAAGAATATCATTTTGTATTATTATACGTGGGACTCTGATTTATAGCTTAAAAATAAAAATGAGTTAAGACACTGATAAAGAAGTAAAAATAGGTTTTGATTTGTGACCAATTCAACTCATTACATGTTTGAGCTGAGTAAAGTTGAAAAAATGTCAATTTTTTTAAAAGTAGTTCAAATTTAATTTAATTCACTTAATCAGCATGTTAACTAAATTTGAGTTGGACAGTAGAAGGTAGGTTGATATGTAACATATCAACAACGATACTTTATTAATCGTTTTACTATTTATTTTATAAGTTTTTTATTATAATTATTTGCTACTTTTAATTCTGTAAGTTTACAATTTTATCTTTTTTAAATATTAAAATATTACTCAATAATATTTAAATAATTTAAATTTAATTTATTTATTTAAATTATTTACATTGTTATTTTGATTTTTAACTACTATCTTAATAATAATATTTTAAGAATTAAATAAATACTTTAATTTTAATATTATAAAAAAATAAATGGAGTCATTTCATTTTTATTATACAATAATAAATATATAAAATAAATTATAAAAATAAAATATTTATTAATAAATTAATTTACCTATTTATAATAAGTTAAATCAGATTATAAAATTTCTAATACACCATAAAATAAACTGGATTAAAATAACTCATTTTTAGCAAAATTCGTAACCTGTATTAAGTTAATCCGAACTCATTTTAACACCCATAGAAAGACATTAATCATATGCTGCAAGAAAAAACACAATTTTCACCCTTAACATTAATACTAAAGTGATTTCCCATCAACTCATTGTGATTCCCTTGGGTGCAGCTTTTGTCGGCCGAATGAAAATGTAAGGCCTTTTCTATTTTCACCCCTGAACCTTCAATCAAGTCCCGTCGAATCTCCCAAGTTGTGGGCTGGAACTACTTCTGATTTGGGGTTTTGCTTATTACACCACCATCTTTACTAAATGCATCTTATACCAAGATGAGAAGACTAAAATATCCTCTTTCATATATCACACGTGCTCCGTTGCCTCCATCATTACTCACATACAGATAAGTTAGAAAAATCTAAAAATGTGATTTCAAGAGATAATATGTTTTTAAATAATGAGTTTCATTTATAATAATATTATTTACACTAAAATATTTTAATAATAAAATAATTGAATCTCATTATTTTTAAACCACTATCAATTCTAAATGTTACGTTTTTTAGGATTCTATAGAGTCTAACATTTACAATTTTTACATTATCTAACCAATGTTTCATTCAAAATTAAATTTAAATTCTTAATTTTAGTTAACTCTATTTTAATATATTATTTAAAATAATTATATACAATATATTTTATTAAAAATATATATAAATACATTCAATACGTTTCCATCACAAAAACAATTAAAATATTATTATTTAACTTTATATTAAATTGTAATTATATACTTATAAACTCAAATTCATAAAATAAATATAATATAATTTTTAAAATTCCGTGCATTGCAAGGTACAGATGCTACATGTATACTTGTTTGCTTACTTGTATGATGAAAGTAGCTTTCAAAAACCTAAAAGAAGCTAACATACAAAATTAATAACCACACACTTGTATTGGGTACATACGGATCTGCAAATCTAAAATAACACAAATAGATTAAGATGTGGGAAATAAGAAAGCTTTCGAACATCACAACTTTGGTCTAGGCAAAACTAGATGATGTTGTAAAGGAAGAAGCATAAGATAAGACTTGAAACAACACATTCCTTCTACATTTAGATTATCTTAAAAGTAATCTTAAATATGATTTGGATTTTCAAAATTTAAGAATTATTTTAATCACTTAAATTTAAAAGGATATCATTTTAATCTTTTAGTTTTCTTGTCAAGATTGAAACAGTTAAAAGAAAACATTTTAATAATGTAACAAAAGGAACTAAAAATATTTTTTAAATTTGATGGATTAAATTTTTTTTTTTTTAATTTGAGAATTAAATTTCGTTCAATATTTTTCTTTCAAGAATATAATTAAACCTAAAATAATAATGAAAAATCTAAAATTATTAATTTATTCTCTGATTCTTTTCTTCTCTTGGTTACTTTCTTCTATATTTGTTTTTGAAGCAAACAGGGCCAAACCAATACTGCATCGGGAAATTTGCAGGGAAAGTTCTTGCGACGAACCAGAAGAGAAGAAAAAGGGGCTCATTCACTTTGTTTTGAATCGAATGAATGGAAAAGGGTACGTGGTAATGGAGGGAGAACCAAAAGGGTTAGAAGCTTCACTGCACCATTTGCTCGAACTCCACCACAACAAATCTCTCGTCCTTACCCAACGAACAGGTATCTCTCTTTCCCCCTTCTTCTCCTTCCATCAAAATTCAATCTTGTTTCGCTAAAACCAACTTTCTTCATCTGGGTCGCAGAGAAAGCCAAGAAGGACGCCATCAGGAAAACTGAGCGCGTTTCTGATCTGTTGGTGGAAGCAGTCAATGGCGGGGTGCAAGAATCCTTCATCAACCAGAAGCGAATTGAGCTCGAAATTCGAGCCCTTGCTGCCACCATCGCAAGGTTCATGAAGCAAACTGATCAGTGGCTCGCTACCACTCATGCCCTCAACACTGCTCTCAAGGTGCCACTACTTACTTTCTTGCATTCATCGTTTTTAACATCGATCAATGTGCTGCTTCTTGCTGAAATTAGGGATCGGTATTATTTAAATTTGTTGTTATCGTTGTTACTTGCAATCAGGGTTTTAATTTATGTTAGTGCCACAATAAGGGTCTTAGAATCTCTAAAAACCTCGACAATGCCGATGTAGACAGTATTTAAACCTTTTTTTGTAATGTTGTTATTATTGTTGTGTTTTGCATTGGAGACAGCTCTGGCTAATTTGTGTGGATCAGAATTAGAAGGGAACATGTAACAAAACAACCTTGGTTGTTATTATTGATGTGTTTTAGACAGTTCTATTTGTAAAAGATTGTTTTGTTGTTACCATCGTCATCTAATTTCAAATGAGGGTACATGTTTAGGGGTGTGATTAACATGCCTGCTCTTGAAATTACTGGGCAAGGTTTTAAATTACAGTGGTTGCAGTTTTATCATAATCTTTTATATTCCAGAAAATTGTAGACAGTGACTAATGGGTCACTAACTGTGGCCACAATGCTGATGTGAAGACCCAAAAATCCTTGGTGTACAATTGGGTTGCTGACCATTTTCTAAGCAAACTTTTTTATTGAGTTTGCAATTGGGCTGGTAAACTAAAATTAAGTAAACCTAGACTGTGATGATGTTTCTTCCTGTCAGATCTTCATTGTGCTTTAGATAGATGGCACCATTTTGAGTTTCTCTATTGGCACTTTTTGACTTATGAGAGAATTAAGAGGTTTGGTTCTACGTCTATGGTTAGGATATCCCAATATTTAAGATGGTTGTGATTTTAAGATAAGTGCAGGAGTTTAATTCTGGCAATAGGCAGCATCAAGTTTTAGGGTAGCCATGGGATGGGATAAATGGTTTAGTACCTAGAATCCCCTTTTATTTTGAGAGACTCCTTATACAAAATTATAGAATGGAGTATAAAGAGGGAATTGAAGGACAGGATTAATGTATAGTTTCTTCTCATAAATTTGGCTCATGTTATATATATATTGTATATTTTTCTTTGGATTGCAATGCTAATCGTCAAAGATAAGCCATTTAAAGTATGATATGTGCTTAACTTATTATTTATTTTTGACTTTTATGAAGTGTGGTTAACTTGCTATGAACTTTCATCTGAATTCATAGGAAATTGGAGACTTTGAGAACTGGATGAAGATCATGGAATATGATTGTAAAAATATCACCACAGCTATACAGAATATTCACCAAGAGTGATACTACTGCAATTGTTCATGTATGTCAGCATATAATTCTAAATATCTAATCCCTTTTCATTCATTTTTCTATTCCAAGCATAATACCAAATATCATGCATTAGTTTTAGATAACCATTTGCCTTTGTTTTCAGTGTAGTAACTGGATTGAAGAAGGAAAGATTGATTATTACCCTTATTCTTCATAAGTTATGAGCTGCTACCATTTGCCTATGCAAATGTTCAAATTTCAAATTTTCAACTATGAAGCTTTTGAGTGCATAAAGGAACAAAAGAAAAACTAATGATGCTTTATCTTTGTGCTTTTTGTCATAGAGCATTGTGTATTTGGATATAATAGATAGATAGAGCACAGTTCTTGATTTTTTAGCAATAATCATCTTCCTTCTGCATTTTTGCTGAACAGTCTTGTATTCCAGTTCTTTTGCGGGCCTTTGCCCGTGAATATATTGTTGTAAATTTCATCTATACATTTTCTAATAGTGGTTTTAAGTCATACTTGCAAAGAAATTTGAGCTATGTATTCAGTCTTTCCCCTGTTTCTGCTCTTTTCTGCTTTCTTGTAGCACTTTAAATATGTTTGTCAAATTTAAAAGTCTATGCACACTCATGGAACGTCAATGGGCTCTACTAATATACTCACATTACATAAACTCGCAAGTGTTAATGTGATATAAAATAATTCCTAAAAATCAGGTGGGAAATATTAGTCTAGTTTAGAGATGACAAATGAATCTTTTCTCATGGGTATTGTCTTAACCCATCTTAATTTTAACAGAAATTTTTGAATAATATCTGAATTTTTAAATTAGATATGTCAACAAGAATGTTTATGTACATATTCATCTCGTCTTTGTCCTTATATTTGTCTTTGTCCTCATATCTATCTTTGTTTTAAGTTATTAAATATTTTTAATTTATAAGGTAACGTATAAAACTTATATTAACTTGGCTAGATAGGAGGACGGGAATGCAGATAATTTTTTGTTTCGAAATATTGATGGAGAAGTGAAATCCACATCTGAAACCTCCCTTTGCATTCCTACTCCAGCTTACTGATTTTTGTAAATATTATGTAAAATCATTTAATGAACTAAACTTGCATACAAATCCCAAGTTCACAACATTTAAAAACATGTAAATATGAAGACGATCGACCTAACAGAATCATGCAAATAATTTAACCAATGACCGAGCGGTTTGAAGAATAGAACGCATAAGTAACAAGTGATATAACAGTTTGCTGATAGCATTAATAACATAGCAGATTAGTGAAACAATATTTGTATTTTTTGCTGGGTTCATTGTCGCTGTCTAGTTTGCCATGAATTGCTGGTTTTGCAGAATAATATTTGTATGCTGAATGCTGGATCACAAGAGTGCTGCTTGTTGGGTCAGAGCTTGCTGAGCCATGAGTTTGCTTTATGATTGAGCAACAAGCTTGCTGTGTTACTATGAACAGAAAAAGTGTATGTGTGAGGATTTTGGAAAGAGAACAGTGCTTGGAAAGAGAACCAAAGCATGATCGTTTTAGATAGTTTGGGAGCAATATTAATTAAAAACAGTATAAGGGTATCTTTGGTTTAACGTTTGAATCAATTCTACGATGCAGAAACAAGAATTAGTTGTTTCTCGGTGAATTTTTTACTTTAATTATTTTTGAAAACCAAACATAATTTAATTTTGTGATAAAAAATCAATTATAATCAATTTTATATCAATTTGATGCATAACCAAATATGGATTAATTAACTCCGTTCTGGACTTCAAATTCAAAGAATTAGATAGAGTTTGATTGAATTTACTTCATTCTACTAACAAATGTATTATCATCCAGCTTTACGCATACCTTTTATAGAAGATGAGATATGAATTAACTTTTGAATTGCGTAAACTTTTGTAGACTCAATTTAGTTTAGAACAATTTAAAGTGTAATGATAGAATCAATAAGATTCACATGTGATAAAAAAAGTTATTGAAAGTATTGTTTACTAAATTTGACAGAACAAAAGGTATTTCATATTAATATATTAAGGTTTTATTAGTAATTTAGTTTTTATATTTAGATTTTTATTTGTTTTTATTTTTGCATAACTTTTTTTATTTAATTGAGTTTCAATTTTTTGTTAAATAAAGTCAATGTTATTTATTGATAAATTGATATTAACAAGATTTGGAAATAATCACTCCAGTTATTTTTTTTTTCATTCAATTAAACTTTTATATATTTGAAGATAATTTAAAAAATAATTTACTAATTAAATCTTTTATTAGATTGATGAGAAATTTTTCGAACTGTGTCAAATGACAAAGATTCACATTTTGTCATATTATCTAGAACTTAATTAAATTAAAAATCTAAAAATAGGAATAAAATAATAATTTAATTTGGTAGCTTTGTCTTTCTGTGTGCTTGATTGATGGTTGCGGAAACAGTAACAGCAAAAACTTTTTCTCCTTTTTCTCTATGCTACCCTCTATTATAAAGCCTCTCATTTGCTTATGTAATACACAATGATGCAGATGCTAACTTTACTATCAACACTTTCTATTTAACAAAATGTAAAAGATGGTCAACTTGATTTTGTTTATCTATTTTTAAGAATAAAAAAAACACAGTTTTGGTAGAACTCAATGATGTTGTCGGTTGAATAATTTAACAGACTCCATTGACTGGAATATGGGTCCTTGTCGTTGTCCTGTAATTGATCACCTTTTAGATATTCCCCCCAAAAAAAATCAAATGCCTTTCTGCAACAACTTTTGGGAATATTAGCTGTTCCCTTCATAATTTGTAAACAAAATAATATAATAGATGGTGTGTGATAAATCAACGAGTTAGGTTTATGTAGCCATGCTATGCTAATCTAATCTCTTTTACTTATCATCCACGTAAGTTGGTCCTTCTGCAAAACTTATCTATAATGTCCAAGATCATTGCATTTCATATTCATTATTTCTCAAATTTTTAATAATCAATCATCTTAATTATTCAAGATTTTTTGTTAGTGTAATTTGATTTCGAAATTACAAAAGTAGTGAGCTTTTTAAAAAATGTACAGTGATAGTAAGTCGTGAAAAAATATGGTGACTTCGTTATAAAGAAATTGTGTGAAAATAACACGATTTCATTTACATCAATTTGAAGTTGTGACATGTTTTGGCGACTTTAGTGCATTTCGTGAAGTTGTTGTAGTGAGACATGACTTTACTTAAGCTAATTGCAATTTTGGACGAAAGTAAAATCGTCTCATATAGACATGATTTCAGTTGGAAATGAAATCGTCATCAAATATGTACAATTTCTGTATAATGTGATATGTGTTGAAGTCGTTGTAGCTTTGTATGACTTATTTGTGAATACCTTTTTTTTTTATATTATTTTAATATTAAATACATTAAATAAAAGTTAAATAGTTTTTGAATAAAAGATGGGAGAAGAAAGTAAATAAAGAATAGAAGGAAAAAAGTAGTTTTACTTAATAAGAAGTACATCTAATAACATTCTTGGTAAAGAGAAAATAATATATATTAAAATAAAGTAAACAAAGTTGACATAATGTAATAATGTTTGGCTTTTTTATATTTGAGGATCGATTTTAAGTTGAATTTGTTAAAAAATATTATTGTAATTTTTTTTTTGCGACATTAAATGTAAAGTTGTCTTCCATCCAGTCAGTTTCTTCTTTTTTTTTTTTTTTAAAAAGTTTTAAAGATTTTCATTTTTTTTTTATAACAATTT
>Ga0099822_1011256_pt1 | contig 10935 bp, 7 predicted proteins | sample CowpeawhiteBW_FD_76839 | JGI IMG/M metagenome (GOLD analysis project Ga0099822, IMG submission 76839) | Root nodule microbial communities of legume samples collected from California USA - Cow pea white BW | ecosystem: Host-associated > Plants > Roots > Nodule | place: USA: California | collected... | reverse complement strand
GTTCAATTAATAAAGCTTTAAATTTTCCCGCGTTTTGGGAAAATGAGGTATTATTAAATGCGTTGTTTTAATTATTCTATTTATTTATTTATAAATTAGTAATATCCTGGCGGGATGTTACACTTGGCTTAATGACATATGTAACTTAAGTTAATTATCACATAGTTGATTGATTTCGGGTTTCATGAGAGCAAGTTGAATAGAACAGTTAATTATGTAATTTGTGATTGGTGAATTTTAGTTGAATCAAGGAATCAATACGTTTTGAAATCTGTTTAATTAATTTTTGCAATTACGTTTTGTTAATTTTTGTGTTTAAAATTGAATCTGCCAAACCAACCCCTCAATCACTTGCAATCCTCCATTTTGAACTTTTTCAAAAAGGCAAAACAATATTTTAATTGGCATAAAAATGTTCCATGCATTAGTTGCTTGACTTGTAGCCCTAGAAAGTAGATAAGCTCACTCATCATGGACATCTCAAATTCTCCCTACATTGTTGCAACAAACTCTTCACACAAGGTGTTATTATTCCAGCCAAAGATGATATCATCTATATACAGTCGAACAAATATAACATCACTTTCATGTTTTCTAATGAAGAGTGTTTTATCAACTGCACCTCTAGCATATCCTTTTGATAAAAGAAAGTTGCTTAGCCTTTCATACCATTGTTGTGGTACTTGTTTCAAACCATACAAGGTCTTTTTCAATTTGAAAACATAGTTAGGAGAAAGGTTTTCCTCAAAGACAGGAGGTTGTGATACATACACTTCTTCATTTGGAAAACCACTCAAGAATGCACTTTTCATATCCACTTGATGCGATTTAAAGTTACACATGTAAGCATATGCTAATAGTAATCTCACAGTTTTTAGCCTAGCTACAAGTGCATATGTTTCATCAAAATCAACGCCTTCGTCTTGATTATACCCTTTAGCAACTAGTCTAGCTTTGTTTCTTACTGTGTTACCATCTTCATCTATATTTCTTTATACAAACCCATTTAGTTCCAATTATATTCATGTAATCACTTATAGGAACTAGAAACCACACATCATTTCTTGTGATTTGAATTAAGTTCATCTTGCATAGCAACAATCCAATTACTATCATTTAAAGCATCATTCACATTTTTAGTTTCAATTTGAGATACAAATGCAACATGTTCACAAAATACAAGTCTACGTCTAGGGGATACTCCTAGTCTAATATCACCAATAATGTTGTCCTTTGATAGCCCTTTAGGTTTGATCCAATCCTTAGGTAAGTTGTTGTTTGTAGCTTTTTCAGACGGCTATTTTAGCTTTTCAGTCGATTGATTTTCTGCAATAGATTACTTTTCTGCAGCAAATTGCTTTTCCTACAGTAAAGCATCTTCATCTACATCCTTTGACACTTGATCTTGCAGCTTTGGGTTAGTTTCAATCAAATACAACATGCATGGACTCTTCAACAATCATTAGTCTTTTGTTATAAACTTTATATGCATGACCATGTATAACATAACAAAGAAAAAAACCTTCATTCACTTTGGCATCAAACTTGCCAAGTTGCTCTTTGCCATTATTTAAGATGAAACACTTACAACCAAATATTGTTAGGTGACTTAAAATAGGCCTCCTCCTTTTGAAAAGCTCATAGGTGGTTTTCTTTAAAATAGGCCTAATCAACCCATGATTTAACACATATTAAGTTGTGTTGACTGCATCAGCCCAAAAGTACTTAGGTAGTGAGTTTTCATTTAGCATGGTTCTAGCTAGCTCTTCAAGTGATTTATTCTTTCGTTCAACTACTCCATTTTGTTGTGGAGTTCTTGGAGCAGAAAAGTTATGTTTAATCCCATGTTTTTCACAAAAGTGTTCAAATCTTTCATTTTGAAACTATCCACTATGATCACTTCGAATAGACACTATCTTATAACTCTTTTCATTTTCTAAAACCTTGGCAAGTCTTTTGAAAGCACAGAATGTGTCATTTTTGGCTGCTAAAAACAAAGTTCATGTAAACCTAGAGAAATCATTTACTATGACTAATGCCTAAAGGTTTCCACCAAGACTCATGGTTTGAGATGGACCAAATAGATCCATGTGAAGCAACTCTAAAGGTCTTTCAGTTGAAAAACAATTTTTGGCTTTAAAAGAGACCTCAGTCTGCTTTTCTTTTTGACAAGCTTCACATACTCTATCCTTCTCAAATTTGAGTTTTGGTAAACCTTCAACCAATTGTCTTCTGTTTAGCCGATTTAAATGTTGCATGTGTATGTGACAAAGCCTCCTATGCCATAGCCAAGTATCATCCTCTTTTGTAAGAAAACAATGAATGCTAAATGATGCATGATGTAGATCAAACAAGTATATATTGTTGAATCTTTTTTCCTATCAATATAATACTACCACATGAATCATATATAAGGCAATGATTTGGTTCAAACATGACTTTAAAACCTTTGTAACAAAGTTGGCTTATACTTATCAAATTGTGCTTTAGCCCTTCTACCAATAGCACATTCTTGATGTTGATAGAGGGTCCATTACTTATGACTCCATTTCCAAGTATTCTCCCATTGTTGTTATCACCATAAGTCACAAATCCTTCCTCCTTCAACTCCAACTTTGCAAACTTGGTCTTGTCACCTGTCATGTGTCTCGAACAACCACTATCAAGCTACCACAAATCTTTCTTTCTCACTTTTTATGACCTGCAAAACATATTTGTATTACTTGGTACCCTTTGATAGGTTGGGTCCATCATGGTTACACATTTCTAAATCCTTTTGGGATTCATTTCATTAACCCTTTAGGAACATCATACTTTCTATCATAGTAGTTCTTAATAACATGACCTTTCTTCATACATTAGTTGCAAGAGATGAATGGCATATCATTTGGTTTACTTTTCGAAAAGAAACCAGAGAACTTCTTGGCTTTCTTTTTGAAAGTAGGATTGTAACCAAGTCCAACTTTCCTAAAAACACAATTTTGAGAGCCAAGAACAACTTCTAAGTTTGCTTTCCCTCTTGTGAACTTTGCACAGGTTTTCAAAAGGTATTTCACTTGATTTTTTAAAATAGTGCAGTTTTCACAAGGTTTTTTCAACCGGCTGATTTCTAGAACAATCAATTGAATTACTATAAATCATTTCCAAATGTTCGAAATCACTTTTTAAATCAGATGTTTTTTTTTCAGATGACTGACTCTGTTTTCCACTTAGTTGTTTAAGTCTTTCAATAGATGGTTTAAAATAGAAATCTTGTTTGCTTCATTATACAACTTCAAAATCATGCAATAATTGATTGTAGTCATTTTTGTCTAGAGAGCTTACTTGACTCCATGAGGATGATTCATAACCAGCCATGAGGCACAAATTGCCTTCCTCACTCTCATCTTGTAAAGAGTTACTTGTTGAATCATCATTGTCCTCCCATGCTATGTATGCACGTCTCTCCTTTGGTTTCTTCTCCTTTTTCCTGTCAAAACTATCCTCTCTTTTTTTTTGTTAACATTTGGACATTCAATCTTGATATGTCCTTGCTTTCCACAACTATAATAAGTGAGATTAGAAGAATTTGACCTTTTTGGTTTGGAAGTGTATCTCTTTTGATTACCTTTGCTACCTTTCTTTTTGAGATACTTCCCAAACCTTTTGACAAGAAGATTCAAGTTCTCACTGTCACTTGATTGAGCCACCTCATCCTCTGGTTCATCATTCCTCTTGGTGCTAGTCTTCAAGGTTATATTCCTTACCTTTTTCTCACTTGACTCTATCTCATTTAGCCTTTGCATCTCAATTTCATGCTCCCTTAGCTTGGTAAATAATACAGTCATAGTCAATACAGATAGGTCTCTTGATTCTGAAAAAGTCGTGACCTTTGTTTGCCAAGATCTATCAAGACACTTCAACACCTTGATGTTTAGCTCCTATTTGTCAAATTCCTTACCCAAACCTATGAGATGGTTCACAATGTGAGTGAATCTCTTTTGTACTTTTGTTATGGACTCTCTATGTTGCATCTTGAATAACTCATACACTTGAATCAAGGCATGTTTCCTTGCTCTCTTCACATCATTTGTACCTTCATGCGTCACTTCAAGCACCTTTCACATCTCTTTGGCACTTTTGCATTGGGAAACTCTAAAGAACTCGTCCATATTCAAGGATGATGCGAGGATGTTCTTTACGGTGCAATCATATTGAGCTCTCCTCCATTCCTCCTCTGTCCACTCAGTCCAAGGCTCGTTAACCTATTTATCATAAATAATATGTTTAGGAGTGTAAGATTCGTTCAAGATTGCATCCCATATACCTGGTCAATTGATTCAATAAACATTTTCATCCTAATTTTCCAAAACTGGTAGCTTATGACACTAAATATATGTGGCCTATGAATAGAGGCACCTTCAACAAAAGGGAAGCTTGTTTTCAGCCATTTCAAATAGTTCAAAAACATATTTAGGATCAAACTTGAGTAAATTTCAAGAACCTTGCTTTAGATACCAATTGTAAGTATTGAAATGGTTGAAGTGCCAAGAAGGGGGTTAAATTGGCTAGTTAAAATATATGTTGACTTTTAAAAGCCTAAAATCAATTGAATCAAATCAACCACCAAGTATGAATTCAAACACTCCTAGACTGGACACTTTCAATCAATCAAAAATAGAGATAGTTGATTGATTTCATTAAACATATACAATACTGATAGAATCAACAGATTAAATCACAAAAAACAGTCGATTGAAAAACTAGGAAAAATGCAGGAATGTGAATTTTTGATTTAAGTCAGGAACAATATGAAAGATAATCAAGATATGTTCAAATGATTTAGACAAATATGAGCAATGGTACAAATAATGTCAGATCACACAAGAATGTCAAAAAGATTATTCAAATCAAAATTCTTTAAACTTTAAAGTGTAATACAAGAGAGAAGGGTTAAAGAAAAGAACAATGCACAAGATTTTTATACTGGTTCACTCAAACCTGAGCTACATCCAATTAGTTAAGGCAACTCAAGCCTGGCTTTGTACTATTTCAAAAGATTTACAAAGTTCACAACATTACACTTTCAAAATATGCAAGAACACCACACAATGACTATTGAATCACACAAGAATCAAACCAACACAACAAGGCATGTAACGTCCTAGCCGGAAATTACTTATTAAAATAAACAAAAGAATAAATAATGATAAACAACCACATTTATTATTTATCAAGTTCCCATAAACCACGGGAAAATTAAAACCTTATGTTCAATGCGTTAAATCAGATAAGATGATTCTCATTAATACCGTAATACAAATAAAATGGTCTATAAAATTATTACAATAAATCCATAGTTCGATAAAATAAACTAGTGAGAAAATCCACAAGAGTCCCCCATTTCGTCTCTATGCATCTGTCCGCTCACCTGCATCAACATCTGTTCCCATGAGTTACATGATCATCGCCACACACACAGATAGGGTGAGCTCATTTAAATAAAACCAACAAGTAAAATATTAAATACAACATCAAAGTATTTAAACCCGGGTTAGTATGTTGCTCCATTTTTCCCTTACTTCTCCAATTCTAGTACTTGTGTTTAGACGTCTATCTTTTCTATACCCTTTAGATTGGATCAATGATCAATCTTTGTTGCACGAGTGTCTACTCGCCCCTCCGACTACAGGTTACCACTTGATAGTCCACACGTGGGAATGACTTTGCCACAACATCTCACAGTGACACCAAGTGGAGTTCCCCAAAACAAACATAAGTTTGTAGTTGTTCCCACACTACCACATCTCTATTAGAATCCACTGGAGAGGGCAATCATCCAAAACCTCGCCGTATGAGCCACAACCCACACACTCCACTGGACTTCCTAAACCACCAGGCTACAACCTAGAGTGGTCACGTGTTACCCCAATACAAGATGCATTCGTAACTGGGCCCCCAGCCAAAGCATCACATCATGAACATACCTTAAAGCGGTGTAGAAAACTTTCCTCGCGCACCATCACTGGACCAAAACCGCCTGGTGCACATCTCACGCCGCTAGGCGAAATTTAGCTCCAGACCGCCTGGCGGGCATCACACACCGCCAGGCGCCACGCGCCTGCAGAATCATCACTGCACCGTCACCGCCTGGCGGTCACACGCACTGCCGCCAGGCGCCTCGCACCTCCACTACCTGGCACATTTGTCTCGCGCCGCCAGGCGCCACCAACCAACAGGGTTTCTGCTGCACCATTCTGCCTGGCAGAACCCACTCTACCGTTAGGTGCCCTGCTCGCACTGCTTGCATTGTCACAGGTTTGTGTCCCGTCCGCCTGGCGGCTCTCACACGCCGCTAGGCGCCATACCAGTAGCGTACTGCTACTGGTTTCTAGGCACTTACATAGATCCCCAAAGGATCTTATCATACATCCCACCAAAATATAACACAATTAAAGTTCTCCAAGCACAATTCTATCACCAAATTACCATACACATCATTTAATCAGGCAAACTACAAGTGTTATTAAGTTCTCTTTGTTTACGGGTTCCACTTACTTCCTCACTAACAATACTTTACTCTTTAACACCGTACCCACACTGCGCCTATCAATGGCCCATATAGGTATTTACACAGAACTTAGCACCATACAATTCACCAAAGATAGTCTCGTGAATATATTACTATACACATACATCTCACACTCCAAAACAGTAACATACTCCCATATACTCACAGTTTATAATTGCAACACATCCTTACACTACGCTACCATAGTATACTACACCCTTCACATATTACCAATTTAGTATTAATCATTCATTTCTCCAATCGCATATGGTTTATGTAATTACAGTTGCCACTAGCTTCAGTTCACAACAACATAAAACTTTATTGAATACAACACATATATCCCAATTGCCACATACTCCTACACAATTCCCACGATATTCAATATCTAATCTCCTTCCCCTCACTACTCTACTAATCTCCGCCATCATACTATCACGCAACGAAATGATCAATACACTTAATCACAGCAGAACATCAAATTAATCAGACATAATTGTTTCCAATTCTCAACATAAACCCTAGCCTCGATTTCATATAAATTTCATGCATTCCAACACAACCATAATATACACAGTCAATCATATTTGTAAAATTTCACCTTCAAACATATAAACATTATGACGACATCATAGGTACCCCAAACAGATCCAAAACAACCAAAAAAACAGTGTCACAGTGTTCGTGCCGCCTGGCGGTTCATCCTCTACCGCCAGGCGGTTCATAGCTGATACCCAGAAACTGAGTTTGGTGCTTGTGTCGCCTGGCGGGTCGTGCGTGACCGCTAGGCGGTTTTTGGAAAAATTCCAGAAACCCGATTTCAACTCTGATTTTCAAATAAAATGCAATCCCAACCCCTTAAATATCACGATTCAATCAATAAAAAATCAAACAATCAATAGGAACTCCCCTAACCTGGATTTCCTTGCTCAATTTGATAAATGTGCTACTTCCTCCTTTTTTGCCAATCTCCTTCTTGCTCTTCTACCTATTCAGACCCAAAACCTCACCAAAACTCATCAAAACTCTCCTTTCGTGCTCTATTTCTGGTGTAGCTTCAGCCTTGCCAAAACCTTTCCTAATACTCAACTTTTACCTTTTAAACGGTGCTTTAAATTTAGGTCAATAATGCAAAAACGGGATTTCCACTTAATTAATGGTTAATGGCCATTCATGGTTCCTTTATGGCTATTTTACAGCCACCCTTGGCTGCTAGATTAGGGTTTTCTTTAACCCTTCCCATTCCACCCAACTCTAGCATTAGCAAAAAAATATAAAGTTTAATTTAGGTCTTCCGCAAGGCTAGAACTCACCACCATGCAATTGCCAAGTCAATACCAAACCATCATGCCAATCCCTGTTTCATGCCAACTAGTACAATCCAATTACTATCTTCTTACTTACACGCACATGCATATTAGTAAAACAATAAAAATTAAATCCTACACAAATGACATACATAGAACTCGTACCCAAGTCCTCTCACACAAACCAAGTACTCTCAACCATTTGAGCTAGTACTTTTCCACATCATGAAAGTTAGTATTTAATGCCATAAAGTCTTCTCTTACCCACATTTATTAAATAATTATTTATTTAATTATTTAAATTTAGTGGGTCTTACAAGGCACCTCTTGCAGACCTGGAAAGCCACCATGCACAAGTTAAAAGCTTGAGAAAGACCAAACCTCAGTGGTAGCACAACCTTTCCTACCAAAATCACCTTCTTCAAGCTTCGAACACCAAGCAAAATGCTCCAAGAATGTTCCAAGATCAATCTTCAACAATTGCACACGAAAGAGAGAGGGAGTTCCAAAGATTCTAGAAAGTTTTCGCGCTAAAAAATTGTCTTCAAAGCTCTCTTTCGAAAAATACAGCTTTTATAGTCAAAATGTTACGAAATTCAACAGGTTGATTTCACTTAACTTAAGTGAAATTAGTCAATTACAAAATAAATCAATTGATTGAATATGTACCAGTTAAGACTATTGCAGTAAACCTTTTAATCTGTTAAAAATTCATTCAACAGATTAAAAAACACCATTTAACTTGTTGAAAATCATTTCAACAGATTAAAAGACACAACTAAGACCATATACATCTAATTAATGAAAAATGGTCTACAACATGAATTACAATCTTCAAGCTTGTTTTTCCCATCATTAATCCAAATAGAGAGCACGTATACAAGGCTTGATCAACACGTGAAACATCAAATGTCCACAACTTCAGCAATGTAAGCAAGGTTCCAACATATTCCAAGGCAATGACTTCAAGTACCTTCATCAAATCTTTAAGCACCAAATCACTCAGGCTATTTGTGCCAACAATATAATCTTTATTTTACCTAAGTTGTTCACTACCACAAAACAAACTTTTTAAGTATGTTATTTCAGACTTTTTAGGTCTATTTTACAATAGACTTAGATTCAACAAACTTAAATTTTAAGTCTATTTTGGCTAACAAACTTAAAATTTGAGTTTGTTGTTGACCAACATACTTAAATTTGAAGTTCGCTATTGACCTATAGACTTAAAATTTAAGTCTATTATTGTCCAACAAACTTAAATTTTTATACATTTGTAAATAAAAATAACGGTGAATTTAAGTCTATTATGACTATAACAAGTTTAATTTTTTTTTTGGAACAAAACCAAAATCTGAAATACAACAAATTTTCCAAAATAAAATATATTTTTCAAATTTCCCAAGTAAATAGATCTCTAGGAGGTAGACATCCATGTTTGCATATATTGTTGTATGTTAACCTTTGTGTTCCCAAATTTTTTAATGGCATGGGCCTCAAGAAATCCATATACATGTAACCGAATTTGCTCGATCTCTGAAGTACACAAAATGAAAGTGGTCACTCATGACCACATTCAAGTATGCATCTGGAGAACAACACAAAATGTTCCAATACAACATTTTATCAAATTTATGCATAGATTTACAATGTATACGTGTTCACAAATTATGAAAAATATTTCTTTTCCATCCAATCTAACAATTCAAATAAAAAGATTAAAATTTAATCATTTGCACTAAGATTAATTTAAAACTAAGATTCAAGCGGAACATATAATTCACTCAATGACTACATCTAAATATAATTTAAAATATTATATAAACTACCAAAACTTTCTACATCCAAAAATAATTTAAATAATTAACAAAACATATAATAAACAAATAAATTATAAAGTAACCATTACACATAATGAAGTCAAAGAGGTAGTAATTCATCATTCACTTTTAGCCCAAAATATTTTTCTTATATTTCTTTTATTTTATTACAAAAGTCATTGTTCTCTATTTTTTTCTTACTTCCCATCTCTTGTATCCCCACTCCAATTTGGGTGGATGTTTATCATGACTCCATTTAGTTTGTGGTGCACATGATTGTGATAAGTGTTCTAAAGAAAGATTTTTAATTCAAAAGCAAATTCCTATCATACACCAAATCACCCAAAAGCAAGAAGAGATGAAAAGTGCCTATGGGTTAAGGATGGACACTACTGCCATCGAAATTCCGCCAAAAGAATGGTAGAACATTACTGCAATGGTGGTTATTTTTTGGATGCGGTTGTTGAAGATGAAACTGAGTATTAGGAGAGAGATATTATAGAACTAGTGATTGAAGGGATCGAAAGTCGTTCCTGAATTGTCATTTTCCTCCAAACTTCCTGAAAGTTGTTGCTTAAGCTCGTGAAGGTCCTTAGTATTGGCAGAGGAGAAAGTTATAAGTTGCTTGAGACTATCATTTATACCTCTATAATTTGTAGCAAGTTGGTGATGGGGAAAACAACAACACAAACAATATACCAAAGAATGCAGTGGATATAATTTCCCCTAACTTACAAGAATCTATGAGGAACGTGAACATATTTTTCCCTCTACCTCTCTCTCAATGTGTTGGGATTTTCAGTGGACTCTAACACTATTGTTCTGTCAGTCTTTTTATTTTGCAGCCCCCTCTCCACTAGGTTAGGTGAGACATGAATTTCTCAAGTTTTGGACATTTTCTCCACATAGGAAGGGAGCCCAATACCTAATAGTTGGCCAACCCCATAAGTCTTCCTTTTTTTTCCTCTAATAGTCTCAACCTAACAAGTTGGACAATCTCATCATGTGCAGGATCATGAAAGTCATGCTCTTGTGTTCCATCAGCACCCCATGAGGAGACCTCAAATCTAACTTTGGAAAGCATAGTCTCAAGTTGTTCCTATTAGTAAAAAATAAAAAAGTATTATCATATATATATATATATATATATATATATATATATATATATATATATATAAAAAATATAAAAAAAAAAAGATATATATATATGTCTTTCCATATATTTCATATATATTTATAACATCACATTATAAATATT
>Ga0099822_1011254_pt1 | contig 10938 bp, 3 predicted proteins | sample CowpeawhiteBW_FD_76839 | JGI IMG/M metagenome (GOLD analysis project Ga0099822, IMG submission 76839) | Root nodule microbial communities of legume samples collected from California USA - Cow pea white BW | ecosystem: Host-associated > Plants > Roots > Nodule | place: USA: California | collected... | reverse complement strand
TCTCAATCTTATGAATATGACATGTTATATAAAAGTATCCTAACTTATTCCCTTTATCATAGTTCAATTATTGGACATAACATGTTGTTAGGGAGATCAACGACTAAGGCAAAATGTCTTGCACGGTGTTCCCTCTAGGTTTGATATTTCTATCCATATATTTATAATTGTTTGATTTGATTTTCATCCTTAATTAATTTTAATATTGTTGATATAATGTAGTGTAATAGACAAATCGGCTCATATGAGTGCGGTTACTATATAATGCAATGGATGACAACAATTGTGCGTGCTCGTATTACAACTAGTTGGGAAACAGTAATATATATTTGAATTAAAACAATTACTTTGCAATATACTAAAGTTTGGTATACTAAAGTTGTCTTTCTATATACTAACTTAACTTAGTGTCTTATTTTGAAGACATTCAAGAGTCCTTTGCCAATTCCCGCGAAGTCCATAAAATTTGGTAGGATAGCATGTGCAAAATTCATAATTCAAATGTACAATAGTATTGATTAGGATATATGTATTTAGATTGTGTATATTTCCATTATCTTTTAATTGTTTGATTGTGGATGTTTGAGAAAATATTCTATTCTGGTTTGTGCTACTTTGTGAAAAAAATATGCAGGTTTAAATGTGGAAATTACAATAAAATAGAAAAAATATTTAAAAAAGAAGCAGTAGAATAGGCCTCGGTTATGACCAAGACTGAAGCAAAAAGGGACTCTATGGCCTCGGTTCTTACCATAACCGAGACCAAAGACTCTGCGAAAATTTTAATTAAAAAAAATTATGTTTAACCTATGGCTTCGGTTCACTATGACCCAAGACAGAAAATCAACCTTATGGCTTTGGTTTTTTTACAACTAAGACATAAAAGGGACTCTATGGCCTCGGGTAACAACCGAGGCCAAAAGACACCCTCTTTTGGCCTCGTCCCAATATGCCTCGATTTCAAACCCGAGGCAAAATGAAGAAAAGAACCGCTGTCAAATCTCCTTCCTGCACTGATGCAACCACCGGTTAAACAACCAAAGTATTGTTTGTTACCGCTTATGGCTAAATGGGGCACCAATGATGGTGCCTAGTACGAAAGAGAGAAGGTTCACAAATATAATAATACAAAGGTGGTTAATGTTGTAAAATAAGAAAGAAGACATGTTTGGTACCTAAGGATTTTTTATATACAGTTGACTTGAGAAATGGATAGTATACACCCATTGTTGAAATCGTTAATGTAATATTCACATTCTACATTGGTTACAAGGAGAACTTGTGGTTGATGTCTCACTTACTCCATTAGTTCTCATTATAACTAGTATAGAAAGGGGACGATACCTAACTTACTTCAACAATATAATTCACTCTTCACATCATTTACAAAAAGAAGGGAAGTAATAGGTATCCACTTTTTAGTTCTTATGGTAAGTAATATGGATAACAGATGATACATCAAATCAAATCAACTAATATACACTTACACTCTATTTCTGCTACAAGGAAAACTCAAAAAATAGTTAGAGATATACAAGAATATCACTGCATTTAATTTTATATTAATTTTTCGTATATCAATATTATATGAACGATGTGATTTCATTATCTAGCACTAATATTATATTTCATTTTATTTTAGTTCATTTTAATAATTTTATCACATTCTTTTAAATCCAAACAGAACCTTTATTTTAAAACATGGCCTAAATTCTCTGTTCCAAACATATCTGAAGCAGATATGCACCAAGAATTTTAGCGATTGAGACAACACTAGTACTTCTAGAATTCTACATCAAACACATACTTATAAAACAGTCTTATTCGGGAGAGCAACTGATGTTAATTGGATACGAGTGTTCAACGTCCAATAAACTGGGAACATTGGTTCACCACACATATACATGTATGTATATTCAACAACAATATCATAATTACTTCAAAGTTGAGCCACAATTTGAATTATAGCAAATAATGATGCAGCAATTAATCCAACACATGAATTTGGAATCTCAATTTTGTGGTGGTGATCTATGCATACTCGACCATAAATAGAGTCAGCTATTGGTCTAAGTTTCACCAAAATTTCGCACCCTCGAAAACGGAAAGTGTGAATATTAGTATTCTGATTCTTCGGAACCAATGGTTTTAATTAATTGGGGCATCGTTATAGAATGAGAACCGAAATCATTGATCGATTCTGGTTGGACAACGCAACATGCCAGAACAAGTTTTTTCTATGAAAAATATTGTCGTGTTCTTTGGTTTCATTTAGGGGAAGATTAAACTTGTACACCACACGTACACCCTGTTGGTATATGTGCCTCCTTTTAAATTTTCTCTATACCAATTTAACCTTTAAAAAGTTGAAAAAAATGATTTTAATGGCTTAACATAACATTAATTAGATTAAAAAAAATCCACATGTAAGTAGTTCTGTACATATGTACAGGCCCAAAGCCTACAACCAAATGAGATGTACAACACATTTGAGTAATTTATATAGGATGTGTTATACATATTTAAAGGAAAAGGTTTAAGTTGAATAAAAACTAAATAATTTATTATTTAAAACTTTTAAATGTTATGTGTTCGATATATCCGATAGTTTTATATCATTTTGAAGTTAAGATTAAGATTGAGAATAGTTTAAAAATGAAGTAATTTTTAAAGATAAAATTATTGTAGGAATTTCAGGTTTAAAACATACAATGCCTTAAATGCAATACAGTGATTAATTCTAACAAAATTATCTCCAAAAACTTGAGATAAAACATTAATTTTTAAAGATAAAGTTACTATAGGAGTTTCATGTTTAAAACATACAATACCTTAAATGCAACAATGATTAATTCTAACAATATTATCTTCACATACTTGAGATCGAAAACATTATGCTTAATATAAAACATTTTTTTTTCATTTATTCAAAATATTTCACTTTTTTTAACTTTAAAATCTCTTTTTTAATTTTTTGGATTTTTATTTATTTTTTATTATATCAAAATACACATACGAGAAGTGAGAAAATATAACACATTTTGACTTAAACCTAATATTTTGGTTGGGTTAATTTTTGTTTTGTCTCATCTGTAGTATATGTTTTTTCTTGATGTGTGCATGTGTAATATGGATGATTGAATGTGAGATTTGAGTTAAATTGATGAATCTTTATTAGGTTTATAGTAATAATTTGATTTGTAAATTCGTCTTTTGGGAGCAAGTTAGAACTTCGCTAACTTTCAAGTAGGAGAAAGTAATTTTATATACTCAAAATGAAAAGAATTAGTTATTTTGGAGAGTAAATGTTGTTTGGATTAAACACCTTAGTTAAATACTTATAAACCACTTGATTTCCTATTAATATGATTTTTTATTTAGAAATAAGTATTGTGAAATGTAATAAAAAAAATGGGAAGAATTCTCGTAGGAATTATCACATGATGGTGTTGATTTTTATACAAGTTTACATAATTTATGATCATATTGGGTTTATGTAAATCTCTATTAATCTTAATAGAGTTTTTTGATATTGTTTTGATATATTGGATATTTGAAGTTGGTATTTTGATATTATATCATTTAAGAGATTGAGTGATTTGAATTTTATTCAATTATTACAAGTATAATTTGAATAGGTGAATAATTATTTTAGATTGGAAAAAAATATTTGTTTTATTTTAATTGAAATCAAAGACATAGTTTTTGTGAACTTTGTTCACCTCACTTAAACAACAATGTGTTGTTTAAGTGAGGAGATTCACCTCTTTGATTATGGATGATAGTTTGAGTAATCTAGAAGTTGTAACATTTATCTCTTGTATAAGAATTTGTTCGTTTAAGCGCTGAGTTAGATGCTCAAGCAACAAGTTGCATCAATCAAGTGACAAGTTATATTGTTCAATCAATAAGTTGCACTCCCCAAATAATCAATCTAACTTTTGGGTAAGGAAGATACTAAAATAATTCTCTTTCATGTGAAAGAATTACACTTAAGCAAGAAAAACTCGCTTAAGTGACCATCCTAGTTGATAAAACTTGTTACTTTTTTTGTTCTAATTGACATGTAATAACTATATGTAATAAGAAAAATTATATTATCAACGTTTAATATGAGGTATAATGTTTATGAAAGTTTTATATGATGTTTGATGAACTTGACGTGGAATGACTTATAATAAGAATAAAAATAAAAAGAAATCATAAATGGTTGATTTAATGTTTTATAAAAAAAGTTATTCTAAATTAAGATCATATATGAGTGTTATATAACATGTAAGATTATCTATCCAAGTTGGATATTGAAACAATAGTGAAGTTATGTTGGTCAATATAATATAAACATTAAAATGAGATTCCAAATTATGCTATTCGTATATGAAGTTATTAGGTGAGAAATTTATGGATGCTTCAGATTGGAAAAAACCTCAAATATCCTTACAGTTTTAAAAAACTTATGGAAGCTAGGTTGCCACTAAGATAAGATTGAAATGTCATTTGATAACTAGAGATTCCATTTTAATACTTGTGATGTGTTTGTTTTCATCAATTTACTATTTGTGAGAACAGAAGAATGATTGCCAATTGTGTTTGCTTCCAGTAATTTGAAGCGAAATGAGAGCTTCGATTTGTGGGTAACCCTTCACAAGGTCCCTTGCAAAATTGATAAGATAAGGAAGGAAAGTCACGTAAGCCCAAACGAAATTACAAATATGGCCCTCTATGTGATGAGGGGAGTGATGTTGCTTTTGGCTTGGGAGAGGTTTCGAAGGAGAAGATGAATGAACATGAAAATTGGGAATCGATTCTGGAAACAAGAGAATCAATTCTCTCACATTTAATAATAATAAAAAAATAGAATAGGAGAATTGATTCCCCTATGCCATAATTGAAGTAGAATGGATTCTCCTCTCTCATTAATCATTGAGTATCGATTTTGGAAAAATCAGTAAAATCTGAAAAAAAAAAAAGAAATTTCTATCATGAAAGAATTGATTCTCTATATGTTATAATATAAAAGAATGATTCTCATTCTATATAATAATATTTAATAATAATAATAATAATAAACATTTCATTTTAATATAATTAACACTAATTATATATTTTTTATTTACTTTTATAACTAAGGGCAAAATGGTAATATTTTATTTTTATCAATTAAAACATTTTTTTAATCTATCACATCATTCACTATCTTTTATAAACTTTTATCTCAAATTTCATTATTTCCCACAATTTTTTTCTTAATCCAAATAACTCCACCTTTAATTTTTTTTTTCTCAAATTCATTCAATTTCATCCTCTAAGTCTATCTTCAAATTTAAACATAAAAAAAATACTCGATTAATTAAGTTTTAATTCTTACTTTTGTATTGTTATATTAAAAAATGTGAGATTTTGAAATTAATAAAACTATAATACACTTACCTTAAAGGATAAATAACTTTTATTACTTAAACAAAAATCTCATATTTCTCAATAGATAAAGACATAGAAGCAATACCTAAAACAATAAATAATTTTGTTACTTAAATAAAAATCTCATATTTCTTAATAGATAAATAAAGACATAGAAGCAATATAAATCAGACAAGATAATGTGATGTCAGTTTTACTAAAAGTGTCTACTTTAATAAGGATAATATTGAATTAATGAGATAAACCTTGTTAATGAAATGTTTTGAATGATTTATTTGTTATTGTATACAAAATTAATTTTATTTAACTTATCCTTATGCGATTTGTGTTATGTGTTTTGACACGTGTGCAAATAATGTTAGTAAAAAAATCATAGTAAAACATATAGAGAAATTATCTAAATATATATTTTAAAATATTTTGAAGAACTTTCATTTCACTTTGAATGTACTAGATTTGAGAATACTATGCAAATAGCACGAACTTTTTTAAATATTTATTTTAAGGGTATTATATATACTGGTAAACAATCATAAATACAGGTCAACAAATAAAGAGTGTATATATTAATTGATTTAAGATTATTAAATATATACCGACCATATTTGATCACTTACTTCAACGTCGATTGATAATCTTTTTTATCTTATTTATATGTAGAAGACTTTTATTGGAGAATATAAAATTTGTTCCAAATAATTTTTCACCATAAAATTATTCATTGTTAGGTTTTACTAGATAGATATCTTTATTATTAAAAAAAATGCAGGGATGGAGTTAGATGTATCCGTGTCATCATCACACAGTGTTATTAACATCTTAATTTGGAGTTAAGATTTCATTCCAAAGGGTGGAATTTGGTAAACACGTTTGGCTGAGCTGGAATACCAATCCAAAACCTCATGTGGCTTACTTGTTTGGCATCCATGGAATAAATAATTAGAAAACTAATTTTAAAACAAGAGTTATTTCAGGTTTTTATTTAGCATTTAACTAATTGTTATCCTATTATTTAATTAATTCTAGTTAAAAGTAGCACTACTAAAAAAACTCATTTTTTTTTGTCAATTTTGTTTTAAATTTTTTTTCGTAGGAAATATTTACAAATTTTGTTTAGAAAAAAAAATTGTAAGAAATTGCTACCAATTTTCTTGTAAAATATTTTGTGTAAAACACTTTTTGCAACAAATTTTGTAGGAAATACTTGCAAATTTTATAATTTTGTAAAAAATTATTAACTACAAAGAAATTACCTATCAATTAAAATTCTTAGAAAAAAATGGCAGAAAAAAGTCTTTTCTTATAAATTTTTTTTAACAAATTTATAAGAAAAATCTCATGTAATATGAGAATTTCTAGTGGTGTAGTATGATTTCTAGGAATTTTAGCTGGAGCGTACATGATTGAGTGAGTTTGTGTTTAGACGTATTTTATAAGTTTTAGTGATTTATTATATTGTATTTGAATCTTAACTAATATTATTTAATTCTTAATTGATATTACTTTATATTTTAGAATTTTCATTTTTTTAACCAATTGTAATTATTATAACTACACATTTATGTGATTTTTATGAAATATTTTTAATAGTTTTATCGATTTCTTCTGTTAACCGATCACTTGGATAAGTTGCATCTCTTTTTAAAAAACTCAATGTTAGTTCTATAATCAAGACCTTCTATCTTGGACAGATTGTAAAGCAATATAGTTAATTGTTATTGAAGATTCTTAGTCATACAAACTAACTAGTTATGGTTGATATCGAAGAAAATCTCTAGTGTTTAAAAAGATGATATTTTAATGATGTTTGAAGATGAGTGATGTTTTGACACTCGATGAATATTCAATGTTAAGTATATACGTTGAATTTGTATTCAACATATAAAATGAGTTACATGATTTTTGAAAACTAAAATAAAGTGTAAAACAAAAATTAGCCTTTTTAATCCATTAGTTTGTTTGAGAGGTTCTAAGAAGAAAAAAAATCAATTATGTAGGGAAATATAGCGCTTTTCAAGTTTAAATGTTCCCAATAATATAATCTATTAGGATCTTTTTATAATTAGTTAAATATGTTTTTGTAATTAATTAGAGCTATTTAATCAATTAAATGGTATAATAGATTTATTTCAGAGAGATGTGGCAAAATATTTTCAAAATATTATCAGCTAATGCATCCATTATATATGTAAATAATTGTTTTTGAAAAACTCTGAAAAAGACTATCAATTTCAATCTTTGTAAGAACTTTTACGGTCATTAAGAGAGAAATATACACACTTTTTTCGAGAGAAAAATACAATCATCAAGTGCTTTCAAAGATTTCTCTATAAATCTTCAAAGGTTGTGTTATGTGAAAGTTATAAGTGTGTGTTTGTGTTGTGGTAGTTATTTTTCATTTTGATTTATGAAATTGTTTTCACGTTTGTTTATGTGTTTTTATATGGTGGATGTTTCGGTAGTATTTGTCTGGTAGATACAGAGTTGATAAGGCTAAACGTATTCTTAATAATCAAAAAGTGGATAAAACCAAGTGGACCAATAATGGATTCAGGATAAATCCTCTTTGATATCTAGTTTAATTATTAGGTTGATATCTTAGAGTCTTGATTTGTGATGAGTGATTTTTTTTTTCAATGTTTAATTTTAGGTATTTAATTGAAGTTTTATATTTAAGGATTTGTAAAAAATTGGGTTTATTGAGTTCGTGAGATAAAAATAGCTTAAAAAGTGATTTTCATTGCATAAAATATTATTGGATATTCTAATATTTGTTGACATAGCTGAAATTTAATTTGAGTAAAATTATGGAATTAAAATGTTTCGAGTTACAAGTTAAGTTCAAAATTAGTAAATTCTGAAAAGAAATCATTTAGGAGCAAAATGCATCCCTGGTTTTTACTTATACACCATCACTTTTAGAGGGTCACTCAAAATCTACTTCTACACCCCTACTTTTGTCTATTTTCACCTCTCGTATCACTTAAACTCAACTCAACCAGATCATGCCATGTGGCAATCCTCCACTAATTACAGTTACCAACTAGGACATGACACATGTCAGCATCCAAGCACTCGAAATTCTGCCAACCAAATGCTGCCACATCATCATCTTTAACCTTTCATCCTCTCCCCAACAAACTAGAAACCCTAACCACACAACCTCCATCGCACCACCGGTGATGCACAACCTAAAAAGAAAACAGTTCACCACAAATCTAAAAACACGAAACTTGAAGCACATCTATAGGACGAACCGATCGTGAAACCTCTCACGCTTAAACCATTACGAACCTCCCTCGTGTCCAAGTCGTTCAACCTCCATTATAGCATAATCATAGCTTCAAGTTTGGATCTGCAACGCAAAAATTAGGTTTAGCTGAAATTTAATTTGGATCATTACTTTGTCACTTTGTACAAATTCATTTGTTGATAATGAAACTAGTATTTTTAGAAAAAAAAGAAGTTGAGATTGACTATAGGATGAATGATAATCTTAATAGGTATAAATTTTTGTATGTTTTTCCTTTTTCTTTATCATCTTTTATTGCTCTTTTAATTATTGTATCAATTAGAATTCAAGAAAAATGCATTCTCTCTTTTATAAGTTAAAAAACATATAAATAAACAATTTTTTGATAAAAAAGATTTTAGAACCAATTCACCCATCTTAATTTACTAAAATCTACCTTTTCTTTTTCTAACAATTCCTTATCACTTAGTTAAGAGACAGGGACGACTTAAGGTTTCTGAAGCCTAAAGTAAATTAGAAAATGAGACATTTTATTTGAAATTTACTTTTCTAGCTCTTTTATGCAAAATTATTTATTAAAATAATTAATTTCATTTAACACTTATTTTTCAATAAATAATAAGGTCAATCCTTTTAATCTTTCTTGAGACATTGCTGATCTTAAATAAGTTTTTATTATCTTTAACCTTGAAAAACTCATTTCGACTAAAATGGAACAACTGATAATGAAATTATTAACATTATTCTATATACGCTTTTGGAAAATAATATATTCCTTTTATATAATTAAGAATGTCAAGTGATTTATCATTTTATAAACCTTTCTGAAAATAAATCAAATCCATCAATATCCAATAAATTATTTCGTGTCACGTTTGTGGTTTATTAATTCTTATGTTATAGTCTATCCTATTATCTATCAAAAAGCTAAACCCTAACCTAAATAGTTATCTAAAAAAATCATGGTTCCTCATATCAAGATATAGAGAAAATTTTTTGAAACCCATAAATAGAAAAATACTGAAAAGAAAAATCGGAAAAATAAACGCTTTTATAATCCTAATACAAATCCAAGAAATAGAATAAAAACAACATGACCACAAACTGAAAAAAAAAATATACTAACAAAAAATGAGGATAACAATATTGGTCCACATAAACAATATGAGATTCAAGAAATAAAATCTACCAAAACCTTCAAAAAAGAACTCTAACTCTAGAATAGAAGAAAGTGAGGCAATAAAAGTCACAAAGAGATAAAAGAAAAAAATAGAATCAAAATAGATTACAAGAAAATAAAAATAACTAATCATTCTCTTTTTTAAAACAAAATTATAATTTACTAAAAAATATTTTAACTCATTAAATATAATTTTTAATATCAATAAAAATTAATAGACATTAATAATAATTTAATTAAATTTTATTCTTAAACATAAATTTATAATTAATTTAATAAAGATATATTAATATTAAAAGAAAAATTGAGGCCTTTTCTTTAAAACATAATTTTATAATTTATTTAATAGAGATATTTTAATACTAAAAGTTTTTTTAGAACTTTTTTTCTTTACTATAATATTATAATTAATTTAATAGAGATATATTAGTACTTATTATTTTTATATTTGTTTTCTTACAGATAAATTTTAATTAATTTAATTAAGGTATATCAGTATTATCAATTTTTTTAATTATTTTCAACATAATTAATTGAATAGAAAAATATTAATAATGAATTTTTTTATATATTTTTTTTTTAAGATCTAAAACGAACTTTTACCTGTTTTATCTTCTAGCTGGCTTTTGGACACATCCTCACACTTGTACATTATACAATGATGTTTATTTTTGCTTAGTAATATATAATATAACATATTCCTTTTAGGCCAAATTGCCGGCAGAAGAATTGGTTGTTGCGTGTTGTTGGGTATTAGGATTTATCAATGATAACTGTCATTATTATATTAAACAAATTACCCTTAATGGTTTGAATAAATTCTTGAATTTAATAATCAATCAAACCTCTTCAGCTGTGTCGGTTTGATTTCTGTGTTCAGTTTCTACTAAAATAAACTGATTATATTTTTCTATCCAAATATCAATGTCATTAGTTTTATATTATATATATATATATATATATATATATATATATATATATATATATATATATATATATTTTATTTAAAATATATTTATATAAAAAATAATAAATTTTAAAATAAAAAAAAAAAAATTTTTTTATAAATATATATATAAATATA
>Ga0099822_1011251_pt1 | contig 10941 bp, 8 predicted proteins | sample CowpeawhiteBW_FD_76839 | JGI IMG/M metagenome (GOLD analysis project Ga0099822, IMG submission 76839) | Root nodule microbial communities of legume samples collected from California USA - Cow pea white BW | ecosystem: Host-associated > Plants > Roots > Nodule | place: USA: California | collected... | reverse complement strand
TCATAATTCAATTGTCATATTATTTCACAACATGGTTAGGCTATATTAAAATAACAATGAATAATACACAAAATGGCATACATAGGACTTGAACCCAAGTCCTCTCACACAAACCAAAGTACTTTCAACCACATAAGCTAGCACTTTGCCATGTCATTCCACTCATAATTTAATGTCATAATTAATTCTCCCACCCGCATTTATTAATTAATTAATTATTTAATTAATTAAATTTCATGGGTCTTACAAGAATTATGACTACATATCTATTGGTAAAGTCATCGGTATATATTGATTAGACTGCAAAGTATGTTTTGCATGTTTGCTAAACTACACTTGCAAATCACAAACATTTAGAAACATACCTACCAATTATAAATTCTTATCCATTCTAAACAAATACATATTTAGTTGAACTCTAACATTGAATTGTATATCACGATATTAATTAAACATAATATGTATTTGTATGTAAACATAAAGTGAAAGTATCAAATTCTTATTACTCAATCAAACTAAAAACTAGTCCTTAGTAACTCTGATATATGGTCATAATAGTCTAAGTAGTCATCTGATTCAGAGTCCTCAATAACTAGATTGGGCTGGACTGGTGGGGGTTGGACTAGGGAGGGCTAGACTACTACAGGCTGGACTTGGTTGGGGTAGACTGAGGTTATTGAAGGGCATGGAGGTTAGGAGGCAGCAATGTTAAGACTAGATTGTGAAAGTTTTGAAACTGACCTTTTAATTCCTCAAAAGCCTGATTACGGGCTTCTAGTCTTTGTCTGAGGTATGTAAACAAGAAGGTATTAGTGAAAGGTCAAGATTATACTTTTATAGGAAACAAATGAAAGTGTTTGCTTACATGGGTCCTCCGAGATCTTTCATCAACATACTCGCTGGATCCTTTACGAAGATGGGTTTTTTTGAAATACGTCATCAATGTGTACATGTCGTCCAAGCTCCTGTGCCTCTAAAAAAATATGGTGTTACTTTTTAAGCATAAATTTTTAAAATTCCAAGTTATGAATTACTTAAGAGAGAAGGTTTTTACCATACGAATGGCATGCTCATGAGTACTAATGGAACCGCTTGTTTGTAGGCTCCCACCCTTGGGGGAAGCTCTGTTCCTTTAGGTTGTAACATATTTATTGCAATAGGATGGAGAATTCCAATGTGCTAGGAATTGACTTCACATACCATCCCCAAGCCAGTAAGGGCATTGTCCTGCATTCCTGGCCTCTCTATACATCTTAGAGAGCCTTGTGTGAAGCTCTAGAGTTAAAATTTGTGTGAATTTGAGCTTTATGCTCAAGTCTCCATTGAACTTTACTTTGCGACAATGAATCAAGTACAAATCATCAATTGCATTGCACTATTAACATATAAAATTATTAAATGAGAATATGGTTTATGATGTGTTTATCTTAAAATGTTGCCAAAAATGATCTTTATCTGCTAGAGGTATTGCTCCCCATGATGACTAAGCAGTCATATATTGTGATGGCCTAGAAAGCAACTTTAGAAGGATAAAACCTGCACATGGATTGAAGAAAATTTATGCACAAAAGGGCAAAGTAAAACAAGTCATGTAAAATAAATTAGTTTTTAAGATGGGAGAACTTATTATTACTCTTTTTCATAAGGTTCAATCATCAATTGTTCATGGGGAGGAGGGTCAACAAGAACAACATCTGCATCAGTGGGATTTGTAGAGGTAGGAATACTCGGTGAAGGGACTGATGATGGAGAAGGTATAGTAGCAACAGAAGAGGGTGAGGAAGAAGGTTGTGGTACCACAACAGGGGGTGGCATGGGCACCATCACAAGAGGTGGTATGGGTACCATAACAGAAGATGGTATAGGTACCAAAGGAGGGCATGATGTGGGTACCATAATAGAAGGTGATGTTGGAACCACAGGAGGAGGTGGTGTGGGTACCATAACAAGAGGTGATATGGGTAAATTACAGGAGGTGGTGTAGGTACCATAACAGGAGGTGGCGTGGCCTTTACAATAGAAATAAATGGAGATGATAGTGGTGTGGGTGCAACAACTGGGGAGGTCGACTGTAATGGTGCACTATGTGTGTCAGCAATAGTGGGTGGAATGGATGTGGATGGTCTTGCAGGAGGAACTTTTACTAGATAGGGTGGCCTTTTTGGTGCCTTTTTTGCTTTAGACTTTGCGATCTCTTTCCCCTTACCAGGATTAGGTGGACTATCGGATGACATTGTAAACTATTTTCGATTAATACTATTAGAATAAATAAATGATGAATGTCAAATACAAATGTTAATGTCAGAATTTAAGCATGGTTACAATCTTAGAATTTAAGAATAGAACAAAAATTTAGCAGTGGATGCATTCTCAGACATTGCCACTTGCCTTCCTCAATGATGCAACCATAAAATCAGCAGCCTCCCTCGTAGCCTGGTCACGCGAACATCCCAGCCTCCCTCGGTGGTGATTCTTGGCTCTAACGTTCTCTACCTACAAAACACTTCAGAATTCAGACAAGATGGATTGAATGGCAAAAAGAAAAAGAAAATCACTCACCAACAACTTCTCCGCCCGTTAACGATGTGCCAGTTTGAGGATAATAGCGGCGACAAGATTAGTAAGAGGAGATAACACGAGAAGCGTTGAAGCAGCTAGCACCGACGACACTATTGTTCTGATCGAATCTCCGATGGCAGGCGAGCTTCTTCCAAGTGGGGCGAGAGGTTGGGGCGAGAGAAGGCAGAGAATTGGGAGAGGGGCAAGACTTGTGATGTTGGGGGAAAACGATTTGATTTGGGGGAGGGAGTCTGAAATATTTCAGTTTTTTATCGACTGACATACCAGAGGATTTATCGACGGATATGGCCGTCGGTAAAGGTCAACTACCTTATCGACAATATTACCGACAAATCAGTGGTCCACTATATATTCTCACCGAATTACCAACGAATGTATCTGTCGGTAAATTCAGCATACACAACTGTCGGTAAATCCATCGATAAATAAAATTTTGTCGAAGGAATTTATTCCATCGATAAATATCCGCTGGTAATACCATGTTTTTTTTAGTGTTCTTTGGAATTTATTCCATTTTCCTTTTTGTTTTTAATTTGTCAATCCATTCTAGAAACTTTCTTTAGGTGCTCATTTTGATGTGCTTACTTTCTTTCTATGCCTCAATTTTTTACTTGTCAATTCTTTGGCCACTTTGACTTTCAACCATTTGACTTTTGCATCCTTAATTTGTAGCTTTTCTTGCTTTATTTCTTGCCCTCTTTTGGTTTAGTTATCATATTTGGTGTAGTTTTCCTTTTGGAGGTGAACTAACTTTCCTAAGGTATCATCCTAGGAAGGATGGAAGAGATGTTCCACAAGCATAGCGGTCACGAGGTGGTGGTGGCAACAACGACGACGACAATGACGACAACGGTTGCAACGACAGTGGTGATGGTGATGGTGGTTGCGGTGGCAAGGATGGTTTACCAAGAATAAGTGTAGTTGGGAGAAAAAAGAATTATAAGATAAATCGTAAAAGGAAAAAAGAAAGAGGGAGGAGGAAAAGATGAACAATGTGCATTTTTACCGACAAATTATTTCGTCAGTAATTATTGATGAAACAGGATTTCTGCTGGTAAAATTTTACCTACATATTTTTTACCGTCAGTAATCTATTGGTAATTCTAATTTAGCGACGTATTTTGACCATTACCAGCGAATTTTGAGCGTCGGTAATATCAATTTTTCTTGTAGTGTTCAATCGACTGATTTCACTAAAGTCAAGTGAAATCAAGTAAGTGTAGGGAAAATTCAACTGATTGATTTCACTTAAACCTGACTATATATCCTGTGTTTTTGTGAGCAGAGCTAAGTTTCTGAGTTTTTGAGGGCAAAATCTTGTCATTCATTGCTGGAAAACTCTCTCTCTAGAATACACAGTTGCAACATGTGGATTGAAGATCTTGGTTGATCTTGGAGGCATTTTGACTTGTGATTATCTTGAAGCACACAGGTATGGTTGGCTAGATTTGTTGTTCTTGTGCCTCTGATTGGTTTGCCTGATGTGATTTAAATTTTGTAAGTGTGATTCTTGCAGGGTGTGTGTCTAGATTTTTGTGTGAGTCAAAAATCTTGTGAGTTATTTTGTTCAAAAGTGTAATCTTGGTGTGTGATTTGTAAAACTTTTGAATATAGTGGAAACCAGGCTCAGGTTGTCCTGGTAAATTGAATGTAGCTCTGTGATTGAGTGAACTAGTAGAAAAACAACTGTGCAATTCTCTCTCCCTCATCTCACTCACTTTGAATCTATTTAAAAACTCAAGAAAACCAAGCAATTCATTCTTTGGTATGATTTAATGCGTTCTTGTTTAATCTGAGGTTGTATACTTGTTAAAAATATTGATTGGAACAATTCTTGTATGTAAAAGATTGTTGTTTGAGTTAAATATGCGAATTCTGCATTTTGCATAAATCTCGAGTATTTTAGTCGACTGATTTGTTTTTTTAATCGTTGTTTCATAGCTCAAGAATAAAGTAGTCTACTATTTTATTTTTTAATCGATTGAAAGTGTACTCTGGTCTGCTTCTTTTACATCCTAACTTTCCAGTCTATTTGATTCAATTGAAAAAAGATTTAAGCTTTCGAAAAAGTTTTAAAAAGCCAATTCAGACCCCCCCTTTTCTTGGCTTAAATCACCATTTCAAAACTAACACAAAGTACCATGTGAGAGGTTGTGCCCTAGAGTTTATTTGTGTGAATGCTATCACTTTGGACTCATAATTGATTTTGTTTGAGTTCATTTGCTAATCATTCACTCACATGCTACAGATGATCAAAGCTGTCTTTCTTTTTCCTGTTATATAATTAAGCCAAGCTTTTTCAAGTAGAACCCTTGTGCAAGCTCTTTTTGTCTTTGAGCCCTTAAAGACAAAATTTCTCATCCCTGGAACCTTGAGCTTAGTGAAGATATTGACTACCTTACTTTGAGCTTGAGTGAGCAAATAATTGCAAGTCATGAGTATGGTTCAAGTTTGGGGGAGTTATTAATGATATAAGGGGGCATGAGAAACTTTTTTAAAGCTTTTGGTTCAATTCAAAAAATAAAAAGGTGCAAAGAATAAAAATTGGTGCAAACAAGTTGGGATTTGGTTTCGTTTGTTTCAATAGAGAAGGGAGAAAAACGCTTTCATGATTTGAGTAGTTGCTCTCTTAGCTCAAGGTAGTTTTGTTATCCTAAAAAACTAAATTTCATTCTTAGCCTAGCCACGATACAAGCCTTAAAAGACCTTGTGATGATAGCATGCTTGTTAAAGTTTTCAGCCGTTTTGAACAAAAAGAAAAGTTAAATTGTGTGACATTATGATGGTAGAGAGAATGTTATTTATATTCATACACTAGTGGGCTTGAGTGAAACACTTGTTCTTATGAGAAGTGGTTCCCATTGATCAAGGAAACATTTAGCCATGACTGTTGATCCCTTATAAACTTCTGCATGCACTTGTGAAGCTTTTGTTTTGTGAGCACCATAGCTTAAGCTTGCCTTGCTAATGAAACACATGTGCCAAACAATCTTTTCATATAAGAGCAAGCATGATTGACATCTATTTTAGTTGTTTAAATATGTTATCTTGAGTTCCTTGATCATTGCAATTGTGTTGTTCATCCAGACTAAGTTACCTTTTTGCTTGAGGACAAGATATGTTCTAAGTTTGGGGGAGTTGATAATGTAGATTTTTACCATTATCTTAGCTATTTTTTGTTAACAGAATCAACTCCTGTTGAGCTTTAAACCCACTTAATCCTCACTTTTACATTACTTTTGTGAATAAATACAATATGGGTTACATAGATTTAATTATAGTACTAATCCCCTTTTTGTGTCCAATTTAATGATAAGAAGCTGGTGTCTCAAACCAAAGAAGTTGTCAACGAGAGAAGAAAGAAGAAAAAAATCAAAATTGAAGATCTCAACCCTATATCTAGCGTTGAGCATCAAAAAGTCAAGGCTCAATTGGGCCACTGTTCCGAATTTGGGTTAATTTCATATTATTTGACCTAATTTTCATTTTTAATTCTTTTTAGGTACTTGGGTGAAGCAATTTTGGAGTTTTAACATTAATCTTCAGATGAAGAGAGTTGTCACACCATTTCCACGTCATTTCCACGTCATCTAAGTGAATGGGCCAACATTTGAGGCCCAGTAGTGGCATTTTTGTAATTCTACACCCAGTAGTAGCATTTTTGTAAATAGTAGTGGCATAATTGATTTGACCATGAGACTTTAGGTCATTTAGCATGGGTAGCCGGAACTTGTGTTCTCCAACCTCCATTCTCACATTTTCAAGCTTTGGTGGGTGTCTATGGAGGTGCTTTTTTCGTTTTTCACGTTTTTGGACTAGTTTTTACTGTTTTACGTTTTGAATTCAACTTCTAGCTTGGGCATCTAATTTTATGGATTGTATTGACTTGGAACACCACCCATTGATGGGGCTTTTAGTTTTTTATACCACAACAGCGTTTTTCATTCAATTGAAGCTTTAAAATTTCTCTTTTGCTCTTGAATTTGCGTTTGAATTTGTGTTTGAACATTTCGTAGGTTAGGGTTCGATGTTCTATTTTGGTTAATTTCATTTTGAAGTGTTTAATTGCCCATTTCCATGTCTAGCTAAATTCATGTATTGACTCCTTGATGAAAAATGCAATGAAGCTTTGAAGTTTTTATGCTTAATTTACAGATTAATTGCATATGTTTGGGTTTGTTTATGTTCATGCTTAATGTATGTAGCTTGGCTGTCACAAATTTAAGGATGTGTGCTTTATTGCATAATGAAGCTGGATTGTAACTTTCGCTTAGTGGGCTATTATACATTGGATTGAGAGAAGGCAGAGGTGTTCATTTGGTGACCTATGATAAGTGAAATTGTGTTTGAATCAAGGATGTCAATACGTTTTTAATCACTGTCGCATTTAATTTAATATGTTGATTAGCATACTGAATTTGCCAAACCCCCTTGTGTTATAGTGTTATGTTCATCTGGAAATTGAAGCTTTGGACGAAAATATTGATCGTTGGGAGACAACTTGGTTCAACTTTCACATACTGCATTTAACTGTTTTAATTTGGTGGGGTACGACCTCTATCACCTATTTCTTTTGGAATTCTATCCACCCCGTCTAACCTTTCAACTAGGTCGAATTCATATGCATATACAAAAAAAATGCATAATTTATTGTTACGAGTAATTAACAATCAGCCGCTGGGATCAATTCCTAATTGACCTCTCTCAAGCCCTATCATAATTCAATGATTACACTCGCATCTTTACTAAAAAGCTTTATCATACAATTCAATCATTCAATTTATATTATTAATGATCGAACACTATATACAACAACCAATTCCAGAAGTTGCAATGACTCCTGCACCAAACCACACATCAAAAGAATCATGGACAGCGTCGTACCGCCTGGTGGAAACTCATCGTCGCCAGGCGATTCATAGTAGAACCTATAAACTTGGTCAAAACTGATGTGTCGCCTAGCGGCACACTTATGACTATCAGGAAATTTCTAGGCGGAAACCTAGAAACTTAAGAAAACAGCGTAAGCAGAAAGGATTTCATGCAATTTTGGTCAAAACAAGGCACAATATATTATACACAATGAAAAACATACGAAAGCAGCTCCCCTTACCTGGACAATCCTTGCTCAATTTGAATAAATGGAACTCTTCTCGCACCCCAACCAATCCAGCCCATTCCACTACAAAAAAGTAGACATTTGCGACAGTTAAAATTAAAAATGTTAGTAGTTAAAAATTGCCACAAAATATTTTGACAGTTTAAAAACCGTCAAAGTTATGCATGTCAAAAACAGATTGTGACAAAAAAAAATTAATTGTTGGTATTGCTGTCAAAAAAGAAAAAAAGAAATTTCTAGCGGTTAAAGATAAAAAATTTACTTTTATTTTATGATATTTTATTATATTTTGATAGTTAAAAACCGCCACAAAATATATAATATTTTGACGGTCAAATACCGCAACAAAATATATCATATTTTGACAGTTAACAACCGCCACAAAATATAATGTATTTTGACGGTTAATAACTGCCACAAAATATACCGTATTTTGACAGCTAAAAACCGCTACAAAATATATCATATTTGAACAATTAAAAACCATAAAAAAAATGAGTAAAATATTTTTAAATTTTTTAATATTCTAAAAGTATTTAGTAATTATTTTTCACTCATATGTTAACTAGTATTTCATTTATCTATTTTATTTTAAATTATTTTTTATTTACTTATTTATTACAGAAAATAATATTCTCTATTTACTTATTTATTAAGTTATTAAATATATATGAAAGTCCTTCGACATGGGTAGGATCAATGAAAGAAGTTTGGACAACATGCTTTTTACAAATATTTACCTACTTAATAAAAAGGCTTATGTTTCTTTTCTCCATAAAAAAGTGATCAAGATTTTTTGTTAACTCTTCCATTAACTACACCAAACAACACTCCAAAATCCCATATACTTTTAGCCAGTAAGCAAGGAAATAGTATGTTGCAATGCAAATTACAAATTATAAAGTGCAGAATGAAGGATTGAAAAAAATCCTAACACATGCAAGAGATGTCGGAATATCATAACATATACTTCAAACTCCATGAAAATTACTATCAAGTGATGACCCTCCGCGCGATGTTGGCAGTTCTTGGCCACTCTCTTCAACCTGTGAAATTAAAATTTAAAATCATATCATGCTAGCATATTTAAAAAGAATACACAAGATATTAAATTATACATACAAACTATAAAGCACTTACAATTACATTAGTCTAATTATCAAACATGACACCCAACTCATGAGGAATATGCCCTTCCTTCATTTGGATGTATGCAAGCAGGACACTTTTTAATGTCTTTAAATTTTCTTCAAAAGTTGCTAACTTTTCCCTCAGACTAATAACTTCCTCTTTCAATTGAGAACTTTCAGAACCAGAATTTGTTAAATTGTGCCCTGCATTACTAAATCTAGTCGTGGATTGAAATGCAACACTATGAAGACCTCCTAGTCCTAAGCAACGTTCACCTCTAGACCCTTTCCCAGCACTTTACTAACACAATCATCATCTGAGATTTCATTATAATTAACACTTTGACTCATTTCTTCTGTCATATTCTCTTGTAAATATAAAAGTACACATTGATTTCTTCTACATTTCATTCACAAACTATAATAAAAGACAACTGCCATTATAATCCAACATACTCAAAGACAGGGAATTGTTTCAAATGAAAACTTTTCGTGCAGTAAGTTCTTCCAACATCAATCATTTTAGAACTTGTTTAAAGATTCAGTAAATAATGTTTACCAAAGTGAATTTCCAAGCATCCTTTCTGAATCCTCTAGAACGTGTAGTATTAGCCCACTTGCATCTAAAGAGTACAAACTCTAAGAAAACCATAATAGTTAATCTCAATTATGTCTTCTAACTTCCCATAGTATGGCAAATTCGACAGCCTCAAATTTTCATCATTATTGCTTGTAACCCATGATGTGTTTGAAGTTAGAAAAACTTCGCTATTTTGTGTTTGTAAACCTTCATCCCACCCTACTGTTCTAAAATTGTACCCATTCATATTATATGTAGAATATCTTTTTGCAATTGGCATTGGGCCTCTAGCTAGATACTTTAATTCATCTAGAATTACATTTGTATTGTTTGGATTTGTAACCTATATCAGAAATCATATTAGTCATAAACTAAATCATAAAATACACTAGTATATTTTTAAACTTACCTTTTGATGAAACCAATTTGCAAATTCTTTACTAACTATCTTTTCTAACTTTGCATTTGAAAGTTTTTGATTTCTTGTCTTTCTCTTGGTGAATATTTTGAATTCACCGCCATAAGAGAATATCATGTTTAATTGAATCCATGGAAACTAATCACCACATAAAAGATATCTAAATACTTACTCAACATAGGGTTGAACTTTTGAACAATTTAGTAACAAATATCGATGTGCTTTATTTTCTCTAATTGTGTAAGAGTGAAAGTCGATGAACTTCCCATTGATCTACCTATTTGAGGATAAATAATTTGAAGATGTTCACTTTCATTAGGATGATCATCAACACGTCGACTTCTATTCAACCTTGATTCAACTTGTTCATACAATGAGTAAAAATTGAGAGTCTCTTCAGCTAAATAACTTTAACTTATAGATGCTTTAGGTTGTGCTCTATTTCATACAAAGGACTTCAAATGTCCTAACATTCTACAAAAAGAAACAATAATTTAACCAATATTTTAATCAAAATAAATAGGTTAAACATAACTACATGTATTTACCTTTCAATTGGATACATCCAACGATAATAGATTGGTCCTCCTAATTTCACTTCTTCTACAAGTTGACAAGTTAAATAGACCATCACAATGAAGAATGATGGAGGTAAAATAATTTCCAAAGGACAAAGAGTAAGCACAATTCGATGTTGTAACTTGTCAAGATTTAAGATATTCAATCTTTTACAACATAACTCCTTGAAAAATGAGGAAAACTCTACAACACTACAGTCACATGGTTAGGAAAATCATTTTGAATAGCTATTGGAAGTAAATGTTGCATTAAGATGTGAGAATCGTGACTCTTAAGGCCAAATATCCTATAGTTTTCATCATGAACACAACGAGATATGTTACTTGAATAACCATCTAGCATCTTCACATTCTTTAATGTATTGAGAAATATCTTTCTTTATTCTCTTGTCTTTGTAAATAACAAAGGAATTTATTTTCCATTTTCATCCGGCTAAAGGTCTTCTTTTATCCCCATATCTTTTAGATCTTGACGAGCTTGAAGATGATCTTTTGATTTTTCATCTTTGAGCATTGTATACAACACATTATCACAC
>Ga0099822_1011249_pt1 | contig 10942 bp, 3 predicted proteins | sample CowpeawhiteBW_FD_76839 | JGI IMG/M metagenome (GOLD analysis project Ga0099822, IMG submission 76839) | Root nodule microbial communities of legume samples collected from California USA - Cow pea white BW | ecosystem: Host-associated > Plants > Roots > Nodule | place: USA: California | collected... | reverse complement strand
TTTTTTTTTTTTTTTTTTTTTTTTTATTTTTTTTTTTTTCTTTTTTGTTTTTTTTTTTTTTTTTTTATTTTTTTTTTTTTTTTTTTTTTTTTTTAATGTTCCAAGCTTGTGTTCATGGAAAATATTTGGTCATCTTTAAAGTCTGTACTTCAAAATGGCTTAATTGCCGTTTGATTGAATGCAATGACTTTTGGTTTTTTTCTTCTAAATTGGTTTTTTTTAGACATCTTCATATATGTGAACACATGTTTGTTTAGTTTCACTTTTGGTCATGTTCGGAATGCTTTTAGTTTTTGTTAAGTTTTTTGGATTAAAAAAATGTTGAATGCATCATTTTTTATTTATTTAATAAATTGATGATATATAGCAAATGTTATGGTTGCATATGTTAAAGTATAAACCGCATAATAAATTAATAGATCACATACCATTTATAGTTTAATTTTTTGTTAATAAAAAACATTCTTATATAAATATAAAGTGAATTATGATTTTGAAGATAATAAATTATAACAAAATTTGTTATCTAGTGCGAACATTAAACGATTAAATCAAACTTTATATGATGTTACACTAATTTAGTTGATATTGATGCTATAAATACTTTATCCAAGAGATCAAGCTACTAAATGGAGATTACAAACAACTAGACATTTTTTTTTCAAGCTTAATCGAAAATTAGACGCATGACAAAAAATTAGAGACACATTGTAAACTTGAATGAAGACTAGATATTACACAAAAATAAAATAAAGTCTAGAAAATGACAACATGAGTTTAAATTTAAGTTTTATATTAAGTAAATATGATAAAGTTGAAATCATATAAAGAAAATTGATAAATCTATTATCTATAAATTTTGAGTTAGAGATGATATTAATTATTTATATGAGTTAATTATTTATATGAGTTGAATTCAGGTCTTATTAGTTTTGTATTTTCTTGATAAATGTATTCATTAATCATAAGATAAGATGACTTTGAATTGTTAATTATCTACTAATTATCAACCTATCTAAGATGATTCTGACACAACAAACAATTTTTTTGAGTTTTTATACTCATTTTGGTAATACGAATACAACAAAGGGATTTGCAGAGATAAATATGTCATGTGAATAGAATGTTGAGTGCAATGGAAAAAAAATGTTAGCCAACATAGTTAACATGCAAGTTCCATGGTTTTATTCAATATATATAAAAAAGTTTCTCCAAGCAAAAATACATTATTATAGATGATTTTACATGAACTTATTGGAGTGCATGACATATTAGATTATAAAGTTGTCTGCTAAACTATTTATAGAGTGAACTTTATTTCTAAAATCTTCATTATGTGGATCTATTATCTATATATAAAGAATATTTATGGATTATACTCTTCACTAACATTTTTTTTATGATTACATCACGCAAAGCTTTTGTAAGACTAATATTAACTGTATACTCAAGAAAGTCAAATGTAACTTAATCTTAAGAAAATATTTATATTTTATTTTAAAGGGATAAAAGTAATTAATATTTATTATATTGACGCTACATATTAGAATAAGAAAAGAAAACATTCTATATACTAATGAGTCGTGGAAAAGTCGCATTGTAACAAACCAGGACGTAAGTGATGCGACCATGTGATTCCTATAAAATTAATAAAGGGTTATTCCAATATCTTGGAAAGATGAAAAACATTTAATATCTACTGTCAATTTCCCAAAAGCATGCTTAGACGAGTGAATCTTAAATTTTTGTTTCATCTTCCCAAGAGCGATATTGCATCGTAACTTTAAAAAATATTGAATATATTCATCCTTCAATGTAAAGAAATCTTTGTGTCATCTTCCCAATAGCGATATTGCATTGTAACTTTAAAAAATATTAAATATATTCATCCTTCGATGTAAAGAAATCTTTGTTTCATCTTCCCAATAGCTTGATGTATTGTAACTTTCAAAAATATTGAATATATTCATCCTTCGATGTCAAGAATTAGTCCGTTTGTGGTGCAAAATTAATTAAGCGTTGATCTTGATTTGAAGTTTGGATGCTTTATATATACTTCTTCCTGATAATACTTAGTACTGCAATGTGTTGATAAAAAAACCTAGAACTGCAGTTGCACACAATATCTAGTTACGCATAAAAGAGGACATTTGTGTTCTTTCTGTAAGCCTCTCAGAGTGGTGATACTAATACAGATGGATTTCTGCTAACAAGGTAAGTTAAGGTTTTTACTTTTAGATCTCTGTTGAATTGAATTTGTCAGTTCTTCCTTCCTCAATATTGGTTGTTTCATAATGTTTGATTCTCTTCCTTAAGGACATTAAAAGTCTAACACCATGTTTCTATTTATCAATTTAATTGTAAGCGTAGGACATTCTGTATAGAGAAAACCACATAATTCAGGAAGCTTGTGTCTGTATTATGCAAACTTGTATGTCAATCAAGGTTCACTTGGCAGGGAGATCAGAATTCACTCTCATCATGTATAAAAAGTTTTAAAGATAATACCTTTATTATAAACTAAATCATCTTATTTTGAATGAAACTTCGTTTTCTATTTAAATGTGAGGAAGGGAAACTGTTTCTTAATTTAATGTGATAGAACTTAATCTGCATTGTATTTTTTAATTTATTAAATTGTTTTTTAAATGATCAAATTAACATTTTTTTAGTAAGCTTTTATCAAATATTTTGTTAGTGATCTAATAAACTAATTAAATTAAACTACTTATACTTATATTAAGTTTAAGGTAATCGGAATAAATGAGATTGTTATCCTCCAAACACTTGAACAAAGTATTTGTGAATACCAACACTATAGATGAGAATCATGCAAAGATTATATGAAATTGTTGCATAGTAAATTAATCGTAAGAAAAATTTTATCTAACCTGTCATGGTTAATTGTTATATTTGCTTTAAATAAAATGTTTAATTTGTGTAAGATATGTGCAAAACAAGATTGTTTTTAAGTAATTGTGCCACCAATTCTTCATTAAACATGTAGTCCCGTATAAGTGTTGTTAATTTTGAAGTGAGTTCCGATAACATTTTAAAGTTTTTTGTTACTTAAGTTGATGTATATGACACCAATGCAAATGGTCATTCACATGATTTTCATTTTGATGAAGTTTCAGCATATTATGATGTTCTTACATCAACTTCATTATGGAACATCATAATATGTTGAAATAGAAATCATGTGCATGAGCATTTGCATCAGTGTCATATACATCAACTTAAGTAACAAAGGATTTTAAGGTGTCATCGGTGCTCACTCCAAAATCTTATTTTAGACATATCTTACACAAAATGAAATTTTCTTTAAAGCAGATATAACAACTAACCATGAAATGTCAGATAAAATTTTTCGCAGGATTAATTTAGTATGCAATAGTTTGGAACAATCTTGTGATGATTCTCATCGATAGTGTTAGTCTTCACAAACACATTATGTTCAAGTTTTTGGAGGATGACAATCTCATTTATTCCAATTACCTTAAATTCAATATAAGTAGTTTTATTTAATGAGTTCATTATATTAAGTTAATAGATTAAAAAATATAATGCTGATGGAGTTTTCCATTACATTAAATTGAGAAATAGATTTCCCTCTCTCGAATAGAAAATGAACTTCATTAAAAATAAGATGATTTAGTTAATAAAGGATATAAATGATCATTCAAATATTTTGGAATCATATATATATATATATATATATATATATATATATATATATATATATATATATATATATTATATTATATTATATTATATTATATATTATTCTACATATTTAAATATTATTCTCTCACTTATGTAAATAATAGAACATAATGTATTTTATTCCTTATTTAGACATGCACAAGATTCAATTAATATATCAATACATTGTATTTTTTTATGATTACATACGCAAAGCTTTTGTAAGACAAATATTAACAGTATCCTCAAGAAAGCCAAAGGGATAAAAGTAATTAATATTTATTATATTGACACTACATATTAGAATAAGAAAAGAAAACATGCTATATACTAATGAGTCGTGGAAAAGTCGCATTGGAACAAACCACGACGTAAGTGATGCTACCATGCGACTCCTATCAAATAAATAAACTGTTATTCCAATATTTTGGAAAGATGAAAAACATTTAATATCTATTGTCAATTTCCCAAAAGCGTGCTTAGACGAGTGAATCTTAAATTTTTGTTTCATTTCCCAATAGCGATATTGCATTGTAACTTTCAACAATATTGAATATATTCATCCTTCGATGTCAAGAATTAGACTGGTGCAAAATTAATTAAGTGTTGATCGTGATTTGAAGTTTGGATGTTGTATATATACTTCTTCCTGATACTACTTAGTACTGCAATGTGTTAGATAAAAAAACCTAGAACTGCAGAGCACACAATACCTAGTTATGCATAAAAGAAGACATTTGTGTTCTTTCTGTAAGCCTCTCAGAATGGTGATACTAATACAGATGGATTTTCTGCTAACAAGGTAAGTTAAGGTTTTTACTTTTAGATCTCTGTTGAATTGAATTTGTCAGTTCTTCCTTCCTCAATATTTGTTGTTTCATAATGTTTGATTCTGTTCTTTAATTTAAGAATTACAATATGTTTCTTTTTATCAATTTAATTGTAAATGTAGGACGTTCTATATAGAGAAAACCACATAATTCAGGAAGCTTGAGTCTGTATCATGTAAATTTGTATGTTAATCAAGGTTCACTTGTCAAGGAGATAAGAATTCACTCTCATCACATATAAAAAGTTTTAAAGGTAATACCTTTATTATAAACTAAATCTTCTTATTTTTAATGAAACTTCGTTATCTATTCAAAATGTGAGGAAGGGAAACTATTTCTTAATTTAATGTGTCAGAACTTGATCTTGCATTATATTTTCTAATTTATTAAATTGTTTTCTAAATGATCAAATTAACATTTCTTTAGTAATCTTGTATTAAATTTTTTGTTAGTGATCTAATAAACTAATTAAATTAAACTACTTATACTTATATTAAGTTTAAGGTAATTGGAATAAATGAGATTGTTATTTTTCAAACACTTGAACAAAGTATTATTGAAGATCAACACTCTAGATGAAAATCATTCAAATACTATTTCAAATTGTCTCATACTAAATTAATCTTTAGAAAAATTTTATTTAATCTTTCATGGTTAGTTGTTATATCTGCTCTAAATAAAAGGTTTAATTTGTGCTAGATATGTGCAAAACAAGATTGTTTTTAGGTAATGGTGCCACCAACTCTTCATTAAACATGCAGTCTTGTATCAGTGTTGTTAATTTTGAATTGAACTCTGATGACACCAATGTAAATGGTCATTGACATGATTTTATTATGATGAAGTTTCAACATATTACGATGTTCTTACATCAACTTCATCATAGAACATCATAATATACTGAAATTTCATCCTAAGGAAAATAATGTCCATGACCATTTGTATTGGTATACATCAACTTGAGTAACAAAGGACTTTAAGGTGTTATTGAGGGTCATTTCAAAATTACTAAACTTATACGAGATTGCATGTTTAATGAAGAGCTGGTGACACCATTACCTAAACTTTGATCCAAAATCTTATTTTAGACATATCTTACACAAAATGAAATTTTCTTTAAAGTAGATATAACAACTAACCATGAAATGTCAGATAAATTTTTTTACAAGATTAATTTAGTATGCAACAGTTTGGATAAATCTTGTGATGATTCTCATCGATAGTGTTAGTTTTCACAAACACATTATGTTTAAGTTTTTGGAGGATGACAATCCCATTTATTCCAATTACCTTAAACTCAATATAATTAGTTTTATTTAATAAGTTTTAGATTAAGTTAATAGATTAAAAAATATAATGCAGATTGAGTTCTCCATTACATTAAATTGAGAAATAGATTTCTCCCCTCACATTTGAATAGAAAATGAACTTCGTTAAAAATAAGATGACTTAGTTAATAAAGGATATAAACGATGATTCAAATATTTTGGAATCATATATATATATATATATATATATATATATATATATATATATATATATATTATTGATATATTATGTATTGATATATTAATTTAATCTTGTGCATGTCTAAATAAGAAATAAAATACATTATGTTCTATTATCTACATAAGTAAGAGAATAATATTTAAATATGTAAAATAATAATATATCAATACATATATATGTAAAATAAGATGACTTAGTTAATATATCAATACATTGTATCTTAACTAAGTTACTCGTTTAATGTCGTGAAACAATATTTGTTGTAAAAAGTTCAAACTCCCTTAAACAATGGAGTGTAGTGATAAGAATCCATTAAAAACAATATTTTTCATTTCTCGCTATTTTTTTCTTAATCCAAATAACTTCATTCTCATTTCCATTTTTCATTAAATTCACTCTCCAAATCTATCCTCAAATTTGCTTCAAGGAATGTAATGTTTTTAGGATGAATTTGAGTTTAACATAGGTGTTTGTTTCAAGGTATTTTAGTTGATTTAGAATGATAAATTTGATGGAGATTTTAATATTCTTATCCCTTCATGAATGAAGAGATTAGAAGAAAAAGAAAGGTCATTAGAATGACTTTTTTACATTTTTTGTCCATAAATTTTACATAATATTATAAATTATATTAATTATAATATTAATGATGATAACATATGAACATGATTTCAACAAAAGTTATAATTTGAAATATTGTTAAAATAATTTCAAATTAAGATGCTCCGGTTTTAATTTTAATTTTTTAATTTTTTAAGTTTTTCACTCTGGTTGAGAAAATGATAAAATATTGTTAAAATTTTCTCTGGTAAAATATCATTCCTCTAAAATCAATTCCGAACCAAACACACACCAAGTACATCGCTAACCCTATTTCAAATTCATTCCCTCTTTAACGCAGGTTGTCCATATCATCCTATTCGGTATTCGGAGCATATGCTACCATGCCTAATACGAATTTATCATTACGTTAACGCTGGTTATCCATACAATGACATAATTTGGAGGATTCAATATATTTCCAAATTAAACGCATCAAGCCAAACAACATGCCACTGGATAAATCAAAGGATGGGTTCAATGATCAGATGAACCAGTAGCTATTGAAGACTCTGACAAGAAAAATTTCCAAAAAGTAAAAGTTTCATCGAGTGAAAGTTCCAAAGCTGCCACTGCTACATGTCATGTCATATGTTTTGCAATTGAAGACAAAATGTTTGTTCAACAAAACAGCATTTCTGACAAATAAACAAGTGCTAATCTAAGCAAGCACTACCCACAAAACCTTCCATTCATTATACACAGTACACACAAAGTATGAAAGATGTTCTGTCTCCCAACCCTGTACCCTTTTAACTGCATCCTCATCGTACATTCTTTTTCCCTCTCCAAATCATGATAAACTTCATCAATTACCTTAACTAATGACATCAGCTAATAATATGAACAAAAATTACTTCTTGCTTTTCTTGGCCCTCCCAACACGTAAAAAGGAACCCAACCCAAAAAAACCAGCGCTTGCTTTAGAAATGCAAGGAGTTGGTAGGTTCAAAACAGGACTAATCCAAAGACCATTGGCGTAAGATCCACCATAACTCTTACCAGAACGAGACCTTTGCACAGGATACAAATTTAAGGTTGAAGAACTTGAAGATGAGAGTGGTTTAGCAGATGAATGCTTAGTTGAACTCACTCTCTTTGAAAGTGGCGGCACTGAACCAGTTGAATTGCTCCTCGACAAAGGAGGTGAATAAGACATGAAGCTTTTCTTTCTATCACAACTAAGACTTTTGCTTCTGCTGAACACCCAGAAAGAGTTTGACTGAGTTTTCTTCTCACAACAACCACCACCATTCACATCCACAACTTCTCTAATGCTCTCTTTCTTCGTTTTGTCAGAAGAACATGGAAGTGGAGGAAGTCTCGTGTACGGAGATTCCCCATAAAGGGTGTGTTTACGAGTTGTGTTTCTCTTCGGTTGCTGCATCTGAACGGGAAGGGGAAGGATCACCCCATTAGAGAAAAGTTCATCAGCAGAAGATGATTCAAACTCAAGGCTTCTCCCAGTGCTGAACTCAAACTCATGATTTGACCCAACAAGCGGAGTAGTGTCTTTGCGTGACGCATCTTGTTTCTTTGGTAGCCCCGAGACATCATGGGAAAAAGAGAAACGAGGAGGAACTATTTCAGAACACATAATCACGGTGTTATTTGTTGTTGTCACCGAGGTTGAAGTGTGAAACAAGGTGGACTTTGAGTGAGAAGAGAAAGGTGAGGAAAAGAATTCAAATTAAAAGTGAAAAGTAAAACAAGGGGAAAGAGATTTTAAGGGTTGGAATTTGAAAATAGACAGAAACAGAAGGCATCCAGATACAGTGTACAAAAGGAAGAGCGTGTGTGAGCATTTTGGCTTGAAGGGATAGAGATATAATGTGAAAATTGGAAGATGAAAGGAGATTCATTGCTCTTCTCTGAAAAGGAGGCACAAGGGATTTTTGTGTCTATCATTGTTGGATAATAGAAACAAAAGAGGATGACAGAGAAAAGGACTTAAAAAAAGGAGAAAATGTTGTGTGTGAGAATTTGGAAATTGTAAAAAAGGATGAAAGGTGCAAAGTGAGTGAAGGTTAAAGGTATGTGGCTGAAACCAAGATCTAATTCTGCTGAATTGAAGGAATAATGTTTGGAGTTTTGGTCTGCAAAATGGCCAGCCAGCAACTCTTGTTCCATAAGATGTAGACTTTGCTTGTTCTTATCTCAAACCAACCATTCATCAACTCTCATATTCTTTTCCACCGTCATCTTTATATATATAATTTTAAGGTGGGAGGAACATTGTCTCTTCTATAACATAAAGTGTAAACAATCACAAGTTTTTAATATAGTTAAAAAAAATGAACCAGTCTCAAATGAACATTTATAAATTATCTCTTCTTCTTGTGTCTGAGGATCATTTCTTAAGAACATCTATGCCATATATAATACTGATTTGAATAATCAAATTACACGTGGATGAATCACTCCATACTGCAGTCTTTATGGGTTAATCACCCCATACTTTAAATAAATACGTTTTCTTAATTTTTTAATTAAGTAGAAAGAATCTTCACCCCACCATTAACTTAGAAACTTCTATATTTTGTATCACAATTTGTCTCTTTTAGCAACATTTCTTATTGTATAAAATAATATGTATAGTGTTAAAAAGATAATACATGCATGATTAATGGAAGAATACGTTAGAAGTCCACATTCATTATAAATAAGACAATTTTGTATTATATAAATAAATATAAACTTTATTTTAGAAGTTAGGTTGAGTTATATTTTATTTTTTTTCGGTTTAATCAAATCAAAGTTTCTATATATCGAAAATTTTGAAAAGGAGAAAATGAAGTTTGATTAGTTCAATATCTTTGAAAATCGAAAGTTAGATCTTTCTATAATCGCGTTATTAAAAAAAAAAAGGTGATGAAATGAAAGAACTTTGTACCTGCCAACATTATGGGTGCATTTAAATAGTTACACTTTCTATTTTCTTTTTTCTTTTAATTCAATCAAGTACACTGTGCTTCTTCTTTCTTTCTTTATTTTTTATTTCATTTGCCACTTTCTTCTTTTCACCGGAAAATGTTTTCCGAACATAAACACTTGTTAAGATATGAATGATTCATATTCCAAAAAAAGTGGTTACGTATCGTAACTTGACTTGAAACCGTTGTTACGCAACCATCTGCTATAAAAACTTGGTCAAATTAATGAATGATACTGACTCAATGTTTCTTTACCACCCAACGTTCCTTGTATGACACCACCATGGTTGGAAATGGAAATATTCACACCTTCCTTCTAATGTCCTTTTGTGTTCATCTCTAATCAAAATCAAAATTTTCCTCATCGTTTTCATAATAAAGACTCCCATTAAATGTTAATAGCATAAAATTTACTCTGGAAGATAAAGAAATTCTTTTCAAAACAGAGTAAAAACTAGAAACAATATTGTTTGATTATTAGTAAAAAGTCATAAAAATAGACATCAAGCATTCCTCAATCTAAGATATATACGTTTAAAGATCAATGTCAAATAAGATATAAAAACAATAAATATTGTTCGGATAAGTTTGAAATGATTCTGATATTTGGAAGTCGAAATAAAGTCAATTTTATAATAGTATATAAATGGGATATAAACTTTATTACAAACTGATTTTGTGAGATTGAGTTAAATTTAAAATTCAAATAAGACGCAAACCTCACTCGGCGTCTCTTTCCAACGGTGAATAACTTGGGTTGGCAGAGCATGGAACCCGCTTAGCAACTGTTAGAAGGAGCCCACAGAGAGCATCTATGAACCCTGAATTGGTCATAACAGAAACCATTGTTTGGGACAGGAAAAGATGTAACCAAAATCATAAATGACGTACACTTTGTTGATCGAAACAAATGTTATTTGCACATAACAATTATACAGTGAATTTGCTGTACACATATGAGAGTGTGACTGGTCTTCATTTGATTAATAAATGACGTGAATGCTTGAGTGGACCAAACAGAAAGTAAAATGTCATCACTGCTGCAATTATATACTTGCTGTGATGCTGCCTCTTCATCTGTCAAGAAATGAAAAAAAAAAATCCCAAACTGGTAGTATTTCATCTCATTAGTCAAGTTTAATTATGACAAAAATGAATACGATTTTTTTTGAATGATGAATAAATTTTCAATTTGAAATTTTACAATGTACTGATTGGAACAGTGGTAGGAGAGGTAGTTATTTCCAAATGAGAGCATGATGGGTATCCTAAGGTCAAACAATTACTTACGATTAAAAAAAAAAAAAAAAAAAAAAAAAAAAGAACACACAAAAAAAAAAAAAAAAAAAAGAAAAAAATAAAAAA
>Ga0099822_1011245_pt1 | contig 10945 bp, 2 predicted proteins | sample CowpeawhiteBW_FD_76839 | JGI IMG/M metagenome (GOLD analysis project Ga0099822, IMG submission 76839) | Root nodule microbial communities of legume samples collected from California USA - Cow pea white BW | ecosystem: Host-associated > Plants > Roots > Nodule | place: USA: California | collected... | reverse complement strand
TTTTTTTGGCCTAGTTTGTGGCTAAAATTTTCCCCACCTTTTCCTAACTTTTTGTTAACCTTACTTAGCCCCCCCCCCCCCCCCCCATTTTCTCACGCTCGTGGTTGTTCGAAAACTGCTTGCAGTTTGGTTTTCGTTGCTTCTTTACCAGGTACTTCATCATTCACCACATTCACCACATTCACCCTCTTTGCTCTTTCGTTGGATTGGATGTTGTTCTCTTTGATTTCGAGTCATTATTGTGTGTGCGATTTATGCTTTTCTGTCTCTTTACTAAATTTGGCATCTCTGGGTTTTAGTTGCATTTTGCTCATTTCGCTTTTCATCGCTTTTGATGGTTTTAGACCTATGCGTTTTAGGCTGCCTCCTTTAATTGTGTTTCTAGGTTTGCGGGTTTGGGTGTGGTGATTTTAACTTTGCCATTGCAGTATTTTCTGATATCTAGTTTTGTATTTCTTCTAGTTTTCATCTCCCTGGGTTTTGCCCATTTTTAGAACAACCTCATCGGAGTCCGACTTCTAAGTTATTTGAGTGTAGAGTCCCCTTGTGTAAGCAGCCGACGTTGGTTATCGAGTTGTCCCTCCCTTTTCTAACTATGATTGCATACGACCCTTTTTATCTGTGGGCAAAGATGGACCTTAAGCGTGAATATACGGTGCTTGGTACTGAGAAAAATATTAAATTATTCCCAAGGAGACACACCTTATAAAAGAGTGATGAGAATGATGTTGTGGTGGGGACTTGTGAATTAGACGAGCCAGTATGTCAAGATGATTCAGTACCCACGCTTCATATGTTCACTTTTATTTATGTCACTATTTTTGAGAAAATTGGTCTTTGTCTACCGTTCACTACCTTCGAGAAAGCCTTGTTGTCGGTGTTAAATGTATCTCTTACCCAGCTGCATCCTAACAGTCAGACGTTCATCCAAGGTTTCCATATAATATGCTCTCACTTCGACATTATTCCGACTCCTTCTATGTTGCTGTCTTTCTTCTCTTAGCACGGTGAATGGCCGAGGGTTGTTGACTTTATTCTAGTCTTCTTATAAAGGTTTCAAAAGTGTGTTTTTGAAGATAATGGCCCCGAAACACAACCCCACTTTACTTGATGGCTTCCCTTTGTATTGGACCTAAAGGCCTAACCTCCAAAGTCCTCGCCAACTGGAAGATCTTGACCCTTCGAGAAAAGATATTGCCTTATGTTGGAGTAGTTGGGGTTGTGTTTGAGACTTGTCAACTCATAGAGTTCGAGTATTGAGTGGCTAACCTTAAACGTTACATTGGTATTGTTTTGCCACATTGTGTTTTGCCTTTTTCTTTCTCTTATCTATACTTTGCTAGCGTTTTTGCTTTTCTACAAAGAACGCCATGGTGATGTTGCATAAGGAGATTCTCTGACATATGAAACAACAGATGTAGTGCGCGTTATGTGCTCTGATGTAGATTTTTCTTTGTTGAATCATCAAAGATGGTGGTGGACAGGTAGATTGTTGATATTCTTGATGAAGATTAAAATTTAGCTTTGTATTGTATTGCGTCTTTTGTATTTTGTCCTTACTATTTTGTACAACTTGTGATCTATGCCCTAGTTGGCTTCTATGATATTTCGTACTTCGTGCTAGATTTGACTCCTTTTGTTATATTGTAGTGGATACTTCATGCTCTGTGTGTATACTTGACTTCCTACGCTATATTGTAGTGATACTGCTTTGCATTCTTCTTGTTTATTTTTGCCACCTGAATCTTGCAAACTTTGGTGTTGATCTTCCAACTTTCAATTTTAGGGATAAACTCGGAATTTGGGCGACGCACTTAGATTCCCACTTTCAATGTGCTGATGAGGTCAGAATTTGGGCGACATGTTTGGATTCCAGCCTTTAGTATGTTGATGAGGTCAGAATTTGGGCGACGTGCTTAGATTCCAGCCCTCAGTCTGTTGATGAGGTCGAAATCTGGGCGACGTGTTCAGATTCCAGCCCTCAGTTTGCTAATGAGGTGACGCGCTTAGGCTGCTAGCCCTCAATCTGCTAATGAGGTCAGAATCTAGGCAACGCGCTTGAACTCCTTTGTGCTTTGGTGGTGTTGTTCTGCAGTTGTAGTTATGCTTAAACTGTTTTTGTTTTGCCGGTGTCGTCCTGCTTTATCGTTTTTGTTTTGGCAAGTGTCATCCTGCTTTATCGTTTTCGTTTCGACAAGTGTCATCCTACTTTATCGTTTTTGTTTTGGCAGGTGTCATCCTGCTTTCTTCGTTGTTTTTTTGGCATGTATCATCCTGCTTACTTATTTGTTTTTGTTTTAGCAGGTGTCATTATGCTTTATCAATTTTGTTTTGGCAGGTATCGTCCTGCTTACTTTATTATTTTTGTTTTAGCAGGTGGCATCCTGCTTTGTTGTGGACGTGAGTGATGGGATCATAATATTGAAGAAAATGCTAGTAGAATGAGATAGATCCCAATGGGCTAGTGTTATTCTTCATGTAAAGAATGCTTATTCTGGTAGAAAAATATAGAACAAATAAAAGTTTAAGAACATATATGCTCAAATAAGGAAAATAAAACCAAGTGATTAGAGTGATGCGCTTTAGCTGAAATAGAAATGCAAATTGGTTGCGTTCCATGTTCTTAGGATGATGCTACCTTCAAGTGTCTCCTGTTTGTACGCCCCTCCTCCTAGTACCTTCTTCACCCTGTAAGGCCCCACCCATTTTGGGGATAATTTACTTTTGATTTGCCAAAGATGGGCCCTCTTGAACACCAAGTCAGCAGTTTTGAAGGTGCGGTGGATCATCTTTGTGTTTTAACGTGCCCCTACTCTTCTTTTGGTGGCCTCGCTTCTGATTTGGGCCTGATCCCTTATTTCATTTATGGTGTCCAAGTCAGCTCTTCTTCCCTCATTTGCGTGTTTTGGGATGAAATTTGCCATCCTTAATGTGGAGGTGTGGGTTTTTGTGGGGAGCATGACATCTGTGTCATATACCAAAGACTGCCTAGTAGTGTTCATGAGCCGCCAAGCAACATAAGAGGCGTGAGGCCATTTTCTGGGTTTTTCCCAGAAATTGCCAAGCGGTGTTCGTGGGCCGCTATGGAGCACGCGAAACTCTGACTGGTTTCTACGCTTTGTTGAGTTATGTGGAATTTGTGGGTGTTTTACATGTTTCCTTCCCTATTTTGATCGTCTGTTGATACAAATTGTTGAACTTGTCATTGTTTTATTATATCTTGGTAATTTGATGATTGAACAACATGAGGGTTCACTTTAGGAATTGGGGAAAATATTGAAACTTGATGTTTGATGTTTAGATGAGGAATTGATGTAATGCCATGCTGTGTGAATCTAATTAAGCATGTATGACCATTGGAGACATAATAGAATGATTTTTTGTGAAAAATGTATGTGTGGGTTGCTTGCTGGAGATTCTAGAATTCTTGTAGGATAAGAGATTTAATCTCTATATATGCATTTTGAAGCATCGCCTGGTAGCAAGTATCTACGCCAGGCGACGGGCCAGTGCGCAACAACACTTTGAATTGTATTGTGATCGTTGCGAGTTTGGTTTTTGTTGGGGGTTGCTTTGACTCATACATGTGATAGTGGCAGAAAATGGACAAATTAATATTATTGCAACCCTAATGAATGAAATTTGATTGTGTGATGAGGTTCAACTTGAATTGGTTTGAAGTATTGGAATAAAGGAACAAGTGCAGGTGTTGGTTTGAGGAAAGTCATAATTTGCATGAGTTGTATGAAATCCCTGGTTTCTGATTTTGAGTTTCTTATGAGTATGTGGATTCTATGTTCAATTCAAGTGTTGGCTTAGTTCCAAGTCGCGAATGCATGTGTATTGATAATGGAATGATGCAATGTAGAGTATATTGAAGTATAAGAATGTGCATTTTAACTTCTGGATGTATGAGAATTGAACGATTGGATGTTGGGAATTGCCTTAGAGTGCCTAAAACCATAAGTTTCACACTACTAGTATAGCGCCTAATGGTGTAGAGTGAATCGCCAAGCGGTAGCAAGAACTGGGGAAGCCCTAGAATGAGAAGTGCCCGACCACAAGTTCAGACCGTCAGGCAGTCTGCACTGCCATTTCACTTGGTGACGCTTAGGTTGCGTCAGGCGATAGGATAGTGGCAGGGTACGTTTTGCATGGCTTGTTGTGAGGGTCTTTGTTTGGGATATACTTGGATAAATTACGAGCGGGGCGGTTCGTAATGGAGTTGGAAACGCGTGATTAATACGAACAAGGAGGTTCGTATTGGATGTACTCTTGTGTGGGTATAGGAGCGGGGAGGTTTGTATGTTTCGTGCTCAAACTTGAGGCTATTATGAGCGAAGACATTCATAACAGGTGTTCACGCGTGTTGGACTATAAGCGAAGAGGTTCGTAGAGGTTGAGTACGAGCGGGGAGGTTCGTAGAGTTAGATCACAAGCGAGTAGGTTCGTGGAAGCATATGGAATCCCTAAGACCAAGGTTAAGTATGTACTGATCTTATATAGGTCAGGTTGATGATATTGAGGAATTTACACAACTTATGGTGATGGCTTTGGCTTTAAGACATGTTGAGACCCATTTACGAGTGGTGGCTTGTAATGGATTGTAAACACGTGGCAATCACTAGTGGTAGGCTAGTAATGTTGGAAATCTTGTGTGAGCATACGAGTGGGACGCTCGTATTGGCTAGCTCCACTTGATTGTCACTTACGGGTGGTAGGCTGGTGATGTTGGGAATTATGTGTGAGAATACGGATGATGGTTCATATTCGTTAGCTCCACAAGATTTAGCTCAAATCCAAAGAGATATTTGAACAAAACTTGAACTTTGGGCATGAATCATTTGAATTTTGGGCATGAATTGCTTAACACTAGATGATGAAGACATTCTCTACCACACATACCTAAGCTTTAGAATTTTCTTCCTACTTGTCGACTTGAAGTTTTGGTTTATGCTTATCATCTGATTGATCTTTTTTTTGCTTATAAGATAAAATAGAACTTGACCTATTCAAGCTCTACATTTTGTTGTATTTAAGCATTCAATCAAAACATTCAGAGAGTTGGACTTTTGCTCCAACAAATATTATAGTACATATTCAAAATATATTACAACAAATGATTTGAACCAATAAAATAAAAACAAGGCATTCCTATGCCAACCAAGATTTGAACCTGTGCTCTTTCTCATACCAAAGAGAAGCTTATTCCCAACCATTAAGCTACATGCTTAATTTAGATATAATGCACACACCATAAAATTAAAAAGACCATATGATACGCGAGCCATGAGAAAAAATCGTAAATAAATCAATTAAACCATTCATACGTCTAATAATATTGGAACACGTGATCACTACACCAACAAGATCTCTCAGTAAAAACTCTGCACCCTTGAGAACCACAACAAAAATCTTTTCGCATTAAAACACTAGCCACTTTCTAACTTCTCTTGGATAAGTTATGTTTTTCCATGCGTCTTACAGGAAACTTTGATATGTGCAATTTTAAACCTTGCGTAAACACTATTACAACAACACAAATTGAAGCATAAACATCAAAAGCCGCAAATGAAATTTAAAAGCATAAGAAATAAAAGTTTGAAAACATAAAATAGAAGCAAAACTTAAACACACAAAATTCATAAATTGGAAGTAAGACTTTGAATTGAACCATTGTATTTCATTGAAAATTTAGAGATATATGAGATCAAGAAGAGTGTTGAAATTAAAATGGTGAAAGGAAAGTCATTTAGCATAATCACGACTACTTTGTGCTTGTGATTGACAAAGTGAAACTACCTAGAACACTGGAGAAAACCCCAATCTCTAAAGGTCATTTTATGCTCATTAGACAAGAGGAAACCCCTTATAATTCACTTTCTTTACCCTAGCTCTCAACACATGGTTCTTTATCTCGCTCAATCCAGGGCTCCCCTTATCAAAACCTAATTCATACCTTAAAAACCTCAAAAAATAAAATTCAGAAAATACGAAATCCTATTAGTTCATGATTCCTGTGATCAACAGTTCGTACCTCCCTTCATCAGAAGCTAAGCATGGATCAATCTCTTTAGTGAAGCAGTGCATTTTGGAGAGGAAAAGACTGGTCAAAGTTGCATTTGACCCACATGGACTACTTTGGAAAAATAGAAATTGGAGTCAAGGGTTCAACATGCAAATCAACCAATTAATAAGGACTTCCTAGCAAGCTAATTTTATTAAAAAGGGAGTTTTAAAAAAAAGAGAACTAAATGCAACAAAATACTATTCAAATTAACCTTTTTTATCACATTTTTCTGAAAACTCAATTTTTCTAAACATTCAATAAAAAACTAATTAATTAAAGACAAACACATATTTATTTAAACTAAAACTAAATTATTAGAGAGGAAAAATATAGAGAAATAGGATATTAACAAATTAATTCTACAAAACCTACAATATAAAGTGTGCATTTTCTTCTTTTTGGCATAAGTCGCACTATAAGAAAAGCTCTAATAATATCTTCAAAACATATTTTCTTCTTTTCTACTTAAGAAAATAAATGAAACAATATCCCACATAACAATTATATAATAATACCTTGTTTTTTGTGTTTTGATTGTGCGTACTTCTAGAATGAAATCGTTCAATTCAAATCAACAAAATCAAATTTGGATTAGCAACTCAGTAAACTAGAAGCTTTGTGACTTCACTTATTCCTCAAGTGCACAAAAGCACATGTTAGAATGTTCGAATAACATGTGTGAATTCAAACATCAAAGTTACTTATCATTGAAAATTCAATACATAGATGACCATTAGATCATCTAATTAAATTTAGTAGATCAAACCATCTAGAGTTGGATCATTTGATTCTCATTATTTTGTTCTAGTGGAGGTGGGTTTTCTTGTTTTTGTTGTCATCCATGTTGTCCTCCACAATTTCCTCGTCCCCGATTTACTCGTCCTTCACAACCCCGACCTTGTTTAGTACATTGTACAAAAGATAGCGAATGCCACTGATTGGATAAGTTCTTCAATCAAATCTTTAACCTTGATCCATTCCTAAGTAAAATGACCTTGATTTTGGTGGTAGTTGCACCTCTTACTAAGATTTCCTACTCGCGGATTTGGGAAGGGATTTGGAAGGTGGATGACCTCCAAATCGCAGGCTTTTTGCAATATAGTCTCTCGACTGGCATTAAGCATTGTGTATCATATTTTCCATGTCATCGAGTTTTGAAAGCTCGAATGTCCGAAGAATCCTTTAGTCTAGTAGACCCCAATGTTTTTCCTCAAATTTTCCTCTGTGGACATATGACAAGAAGCTCATACTCTGAGTTTATCCATGTTCTCCGGTGGATCATTGATGAGTGAATCCAGGAATGGTCCTGGCTATAGTGCACATATGATAACATGCATAATAATTTATGGGTGTAGTCTAGGACCTTCATTAGATGTGGTCATAAGTTGGTCAATAAACTATCTTAGGGGTTCATGATCCCTTTGAACAACATATTTAAGGCAAATCGACAAGGCTACCACCAACATATGATCAGCAGACCGTGTTGCAAACATAGCACATATCGTGTTGAATGAACGAATGGATTGAGTTTGATGCAGTGCCATTCCAAGGCTTGTCCCTTAAGTGTGGTGGGAACATGCCAACAATGCATTTTTGTGTGTCTAGAAAGGATGTTAACCTACGTGACATAGGACTTGACATGTGCTTCTGGGTTTGAGGTTTTGTCGTACTTCTCAAAATTGATGACAACTCGCTTTGGAATATGGACTCTTTTTATATTTGGGGTGAAGTGCAAACCTTCAATCAGGGCATGCATGGTTGTGTTTAGCTCAACTCAAGGGATAACACGAAAGGAGATATGTTGATAACATACTTTAGAATCCTCGTCCGTTGATGTCGCCTTCCTGTTTGAATCACGCTGATTAACTTTGACTCAGCTCTAGGTTGTACTCAAGATTCACGGTCAACCATTGTGCGTAAGTCGAGCTAGTCACGATTGTCTTCTCTCTGACCATGGGTTGAATGGTGACTCTCAGAAACTCACTCTTGAATTTTAGGTGAGGGGGAAATTTTTTTGTGATTGGACAACTTTCGTTCTCTCCTTTTGCTTGTAGGGAGAAACCTGGTTGTCGCAATTTGTGTGCTCCTTTTTTTGCAATTGGACGGTACGAGCTATTATGGATTCAACCACTCACATCGAATATGGGGATGGGCATCATGTCCTTGATCAATGGATAAAGCATTCTCTATCCAATTTGGCTAACATTTGATTCAAAGCTTGCAACTACTGTTGGTGATGGGTGGGTATATGGTCCAAGCAGGTTTCTAGATCTTTGTCGATCTTTTGTTTTATCTCTTGTATTCCAGCAAGCACTTGTTGGAGATCTTCCTTGCTTTTATTGAGGAGTCTCTTCAAATGGATCTTGATCGTGTTGATGGTTTGTGGATCCATGTCAAGTACTGAAGAAGTAGATGTGTGAGTTTGATCGTGCGTCTACACCATGCACTCGTGATTGTCGAGAAGTATTTCTACTAGGACCCCACAGTGAACGTCAAATGTTCTTATACCATTTAGCCGAGTGGTCTCTGAGGTTGACTAACTTAATTGAAGGCGTGTAATCCAGTTCTAAATTAAAGAGAGAGGAAAATTCACCTATAAAAATTCTCTGACATTCAAGTCAATAAAAGATTTTGAGTGAATATTTTGTTGGTAAAAGTGATAATTGATGGATCATACTTCATGTAATCATGTATATTTATAATTTTTTAGACCTATTAATATCAATATGAAGCATATATTAACATATAAATATTGTCCGTGAATTTCTATCATGTATCACACAAATATTGTTTTATCCCGACGGTTCATCTAGATATATTCAACTGTTGGACATATTTAGGCATGCTAATACACATAATTAATTATAATATTGTGTCGGGTAGCTATATATATATATATATATATATATATATATATATATATATATATATATGTGTGTGTATATTTCACAATTTTTTTAAGATTTCATTTTTTTTTCAATGCTTAAATGGAGAAATTTTATAAGATTCACATTTCAATTTTATAACCAATAACTATCCAATAAAGATACTGCAGCGTTAAACGATTCTTTGCATGTGAGAAAGTTCTCAGAATGTGATCAACAATTCTTTGAATGTGAGACAGTTCTTAGAATGTGAGCAAATATAAAAAGAATAGTTTATATCTGCATGATGTAATGACGTGCACTAGAAAAAATTAGGTATATGTGTCAGGATAGAAATAATTATACGACCCTTTGTTTTTGTCATGTGTAATTTTATAAGTGAAATTATATATATATATATATATATATATATATATATATATATATATATATATATATATATATATATATATATATATATATATATAGATATATATATATATATATATATATATATAGATAGTTAGATCGATAGATAGATAGTTAGTTGTAGTTATTATTATGGTTTAAGTGATTTATTTAAATTTAATTAATTTTTAAATTAAAATAAATATTTTATTATTTAAATTTTTAAGTAATGCTTTTTCAATTTAACTTATTCAATCATTTTACCTTTTAAATAATTATTTATTTCAATTTAACTGTTTTTAAAAATTAAAAATAATTATTTAACAAAAATATATGTGTATGAGATAAATTTTAAAGACAGTGGAATGTGACTCTTATGTGTAAAGTACAGAGTGACAAAATAAGTTAGTCCTTTTTAATTCTTAATTCGTCTCATTTAAAACATACTATAAGCATATATATTTTTTAAAAGTTTTATTAATTAATTAATGTTTCTAATCAAACTTAATATATGAATGTTAATTATTTAAATTAAAATATCATTATATGTTGATACCTTAAAAACAATATAATATACAAAATTAAATTTTTTAAATGATTTTATTTTAATTTTTAATTAAAAAGTGTAAACTATTAATTAACAACAGGTTAAAAATTTTAACTGGATCAAGTACTTTTTTTATTACTACAACAAGTACATTGGTGAAATTAGGCCAGTGAGTGTAGGGTACTTATTTAGGGTTTTCTTGGAAGACATGGTAAGCAAAATTGGATACATATTCAGACAGAGCTTTTAAGGCCATCTGCAAGGACAGATACGCCTTTAAGACATTTATTGATAACACTTTTTATCCCAAGAAGTAAGTCTTGTTAGTACATGTATTTTAAATTGTTTTTGACAACTTATTTAATACTCTTCATCAACTATACACATATAGTAATAGGACAAAACACTATTGATGTGGGAAGGAAGGATGTGAGTTTAATTATTTTATTTCCATCTTGTTTTTGTATTAAATAAGTATAAACTTTTTTGTTTTATTTTCATTCTTAAGATATGGTTATCCGTAATTTTTTTTTTTACTATTTTAAATATTAATTTAATCACATTAAACAACAATGCGTTGCCAAGAATTTAATATCAAAATTATACATATGTTTTCATAATATCAAATATCAATATTGGATAAAGATTAAATAATTATAAAATAGTAAAATTACTTAAGAGTGTATTTTAAAAATAAGTTACAAAATTAAGAATTTGAGTAAAGTTACTATAATTATTTTAGATTAGTTGTATTAGATAAAGGTTCTAGACAAAGAAGAAGATGAGAACAGAGGCGGACGGAGACACGATAGTGTGAATATATTCATACACATCCTATCTTATACTTAATTTAAAAATATTTACTCATACTCATACATAATAGATGTAGGATGTGAGTTTAATTATTTTTTTTCGAATTAAAAGCTTCTCTCCCTCTTATGTTTATATTAAATAAGTATAAATTATTTTGTTTTATTTTTCATTCTTACAATATATATATATATATATATATATATATATATATATATATATATATATATATATATATATATATAT
>Ga0099822_1011244_pt1 | contig 10945 bp, 4 predicted proteins | sample CowpeawhiteBW_FD_76839 | JGI IMG/M metagenome (GOLD analysis project Ga0099822, IMG submission 76839) | Root nodule microbial communities of legume samples collected from California USA - Cow pea white BW | ecosystem: Host-associated > Plants > Roots > Nodule | place: USA: California | collected... | reverse complement strand
AAATATATATATATATATATATATATATATATATATATATATATATATATAACTTGTTATAGTATAAACTATACAATAATATATATTTAATATATTTTTACTATCCTTTTTATCAAATATTCATCCACCTATTCCTAACCATAAATAGTCTAATGTCTATGCTAGACATTCATACTCATAGTGAAACACTCAATAACTAAAACACTATAAGAAAATGTCTCATTAATAATGAATTATAGTGACCAAAAGTTGTTAATCACTATCAGGTGGGTTACCAATTTATTGGGTCCACACTGATTTAATTAAGAAAAATAAAAAGAGACCTTTTTTATAGGCTCCCGACCAATTATGCAATTTAAAAATATGCACTCCTTACAGGTATGAGTAGAGAAGGAAAATAGAGTAAGAGACATAGAGAAAGAAATTGTGAGTGCTTCTAGTGAGAAAAGAAGGAGTCATCAGAGAAAGTGAATAATAAAAAAAGAGCAACCTTACATCAGGTATGAGTAGAGAAGGAAAATTGAGTGAGAGACATAGAGAAAGAAGTTGAGTGCCTTTAGTAAGAAAAGAAGGAGTCATCAGAGAGAGTGAATAAGAAAAAAAGAGAAACCTTACATCAGGTATGAGTAGAGAAGGAAAATAGAGTGAGAGACATAGAGAAAGAAGTTGTGAGTGTCTCTAGTGAGAAAAGAAGGAGCCATCAGAGAGAGTGAATAAGAAGAAAAGAACAACCATTTTATCTTGTGCAAATCTGTGCAGAGAAGCTATCTTGGAGATTCCCTTTCTCATACATTGAGGTTCACTATATTGTTTATTTAAAATATCCATCGTGGTTTGTTATCCACCTTCTTGGTGAAGAGAATAATGCTCTGTTGATTTTTGGAATCTTCAAGAGAACTTGTAGTATACCCATTAATTTTTACTAGTGGAAGTTTTTCTGGACAAGGTTCTGTGGGTTTTTCCTCCATATTGAGGTTTTCTCACCTTAAAAGTTTTGGTGTTTGTTGGTTCCTCCCTTCTCTATTTTATGCATTTTATTATTTTGCATATTATTTATTTAGGAAAGATTTGATCTTGATTTTGCTTTCACGCTTGGTTATCTGTTATTCTTGAGACCTTCCCAACCATCACTGTATTAACTAATTTATATATCAATTTACAAAATAAAAAATTATTGGTTACTAAGATAATCACTATTATGAATAAAAAATTATAATTGGTCTCTAAATTGGTTTCTAAAATTTAGGTACTAAAAAAAATTTGTCACTAAACATTACGATTTTGCTACCAAAGAAATGAGTGTTTATTAGTCTCTAATCAATTAATGATCAATTTAACAACTAATTATAGTTTTTTATTTTAAATAGTTATTATTTTAGTAATCAATAATTTTTTAAGTTTTAGATTGATATCTAAATTATTTAGTATAATATCTATCATGATCACGAAAATTGATTATTAATAATAAGACATTTTCTTTTAACGAAAGCTTTATTGTTTTTTCTTTTTCCTTTTTCATTTTCCTATTTTTTTTTTCCTTTCTCGTCTCTTCTCTACATCTATCTCTAATTCTTTAATTAAATGATCCGCTTTAGATTACCATTTAGATAAATCGGTGGTGACTCCTATTTATCACTAAATCAAATTCATTCTGATGCATGAGTAAAGTCACTTATAGTTTTTCTATATACCGTTTTTATCAAATAATTAACAATTATTTTATAAGAATGTATAACTTATAACAAGACAAACCGTTTAATTTTAGATGAATGGTAATATTTCATTTTTAACAGAAAGGCGTGTCAACTAATTTTCTAAATATATTAACTTATAATATTTGTTTTATTTTGTTAAGTAATGACTCATACGTTTACCATACATTCATTTGAAAGAAACTTACTTTTTAATCTGATGATTCTTTTCCTTTCTTTTTCAACTTTTCACTTCCTAGCCAAACAGAGGCTATATTTTTTGAGGCAAAGTATATTGATGCATTGATAAACAGTTGACTATTAATGAGGTAACTTTGTATGAAGTAATTTATTTGGCATGATTTCAGCGTATATACCTACCCCACTTTCCTATATGCAAGCTACTTGCACCTCAAGATATGCCAAATGCAGGATCTGGTGTGTGCATTTCAAAAACCCTGTGCCTGTTTGGAATGTCCCCACCAACTATAAACTTGCTTTTACAACTCATAAAGTAATAATACAATGGTTTTATTTAGTCATTTCGTAAGAATATAGTTCCCATTTGACCTTCTGCATCTTCTCATTCAAAACGTAGACGATTCATCTACATCAAGAGAGCAACAAGTTATAATCAAGTCAACACTTGTCCATAGTTAAAAGATTAATAATGATGTTCGATAAATTAGGCTACACCAATTATGTGGATATAAAGTGGAGGAAAGGTATAACCACGATTTTGAAGCAAAAACGGTACAACATGAATTAATCGTCACTACTAAGGAGTCACAGTTCATGGACTGAACTCCAACTATAAATACCTCCACCCCCACATAGATGCTTCATCAATTTCCTTGTTTCCTCTGTTTCCAAAACAATGAAGGTTGTGAAGTTTATTTTGGCATTTATTCTTGTTCTTGCTGTGGTTCATGTTGAGCCAAACATAGGTAGGGTATTGAAGATGGAGGAAGAACTGAAGCTTATGTCCCTAGACAACAAGGGTCCTGTGACTCCCTCAGGGCCTTCTACCGGTGGCAAAAACTGTCCTCCTCTCGAAGAAATGGATGTCGCAGGAAACTTTCACCACCATGCTCATTAAACTTATTATATATGTATCCTCGTCTTCTTCTGCTTCCGTTGAAGCATGGACCCCTCTATTCTATAACAATTTCATTATTGGTTTAATCAATTTAGTTATCATTATTAAGTTTATTTGTAATCTTCTGATGTTATACGTCGCCATTTATATGTTTCTTTAGAAAAATAAGACGATGCTATTTTATACACACACTTTTGTTAACTATACATTTCAGTTGTATGGTATATACATATATATTAATAAATAATGATTTAAAGAATAATCTGATGAGAGTGCATGTGTATATATAGGTCTTTTTCTACTAATTTTATGATATTTTTGTATAGTTTCAGTCGTTTGGAACTTCACCGAATAATGAAAATATATCTGTTTGTGTGTGGTTTATAATGAGATGCAAATTATTGCTATCTCAAAACTGAATAGATTAGGTTTAATTTTTATCACGCTCTGAGTACAAACTGTTCAACAAATTCAAACTTCTGAACAAATTCAAGCTGTAGCCACTCTAAAGTTTTTCAATCATAGGAAATGATCTAGTTGAAAGGTATTGATGAAATAGTATCAAGTTCTGCTGTCGGCAAAAGATATTGATTATTTATTTGTTATTAAAAATGATAACAATAAATTACAAATTCTACAACTATTATATATTGTTCATATATATACATTTTTTGGAAAAATAATACAATGTTGGAAAACGATGATAAGTATCTTCTCTAAAAAAAAGGAAAAACGTAAAAAATGCCCACTTAACATGTATAAGACTTCTATATAAATATCTAATTAACTTCAGTTGAAATCCATTTAAAATAATCCGTGAAGATATAAGCACTTTGAGTGCAAGCTCAAATATTTATTCAAATGCTATTTTACTTCATTTATAAACATAATTGACTAAAATGGTCTATGTTTTAACTTTGCTTTATTGTAACGAACACAAAATGTGATTGAAAAATTACTCTTTTTACTTTCTCTTTAAATCTCTTTTTAATTACACAAATAAATATTATAATACAATTCGAACAAAATCATACAAAAAAAATTAAACTAATAACAATTCAAATTCAGACATAGATATTTCATGTTTTGAAATATGTTTATACAATTATGGTGATAGAATTACTATGAAAATGAGTTAAAAAATAAAATAATTATATAAAAAAACATCAAAACTATATTTTATATGATAAAAATAAATAATAAATAAAAATTAAAAAAAATAAAATGATCAATTTTGTGTTCTATATATAAATAATTTGATACGAACAAAATTATACAAAAGAAAAAATATACAATTTAGCATACAATAATATGAAAAGTATCTTGAAAATATGATTAAACTTAGAACTGTGAAAACGGGCTACCCAGCTCGGTCCACTACGGCCCGACCCACCACGGGTTGGCCATTTAGTGAGTCAACCCAACCCGACTCACTTTTTAACAAACCAAACAAATTCGAACCTGATCCATAACAGGTTGGATTAAACGGGTTGGCTCACTGACTCACTTAATTTAAAAAAATACATTTTTTTTTCGTTCCAAAGAAACTAAATTTTAATTGTGATTAAAATCTAAATAAACTTCAATACAATCCAAAATAATGTTGAATCCCAAATAGAAACCAAAATAAAAAAATATTATGTATGCATTTGCCAACTCAATATGTTGGCTAAACAAAAAACAACCAAAGTCAACCTACATACAAAAAATTGTGTGACCCTTTATGTGCGGGTGGGTTGGTGAGCCAATCCAACTCACCACGGATTCAACTCGGGTTCTTGGTGGACCGAGTCAAAAGTTAACCCGTATTGAAATTTATAAAAAAATTTCAACCCAACCTAGTCTAAACCCATGGTAGGCCGGATTGACCCACGGGATCTGACCCACTTTGACAACTCTAATTAAACTTTCCACATATCAAAGTAGTCAAACCTTTAAAGGATTATAATAAAAAATATTTTAATGAGACAAGCTTTTCAAATAAAACAAAAATTAAGAATTGAAGACAATAAAGAAAATATTTTTTTTATATTACCTTGTGATTAAATACTTGAAATTGAGAATCAAACATTTTCATGTGAAAAAGATAAACAATAAATAAAAATGTAGAGAAAAGTAGAAAAGTAATCAAATTTGAGTGGGTCTTTTGAAGAGAATCACTAAGAAAATACAATACCAATGAGACATGAGTCCAAGGACAATACCTCCAACCCAAGGTAATATATTTATTTATTTTTTATCAGCAATAACAAATATATTAATAGGAGCAATATGGTTATCCCAACCCAAATACAAAAAAACAAAGTAGGAAGAAAAAGAAAAAAAAATCATCAAGAACAAATCTAAACCATATATCTTTCTCTCCCATAATTTTTGTCCACCAAATTACAAGAAAAAAGCATAATAAAAAAGAAGACTTGGAACATTAACTTGATCTGCCACTCTTAATGCCAGTATTGATCCTGCATAGAATCATAAGCACAAAATCACACAATGGCAGATCTTCATCGAAATTTTTGGGGGAGCCAAAATAATATACTCAAAATTTATATATTTAATATTATTGTGACTCATTCAATAAAAATGAATACATAATCTAGTATATTTATAATTATCAAAGAAATTACACATATCTAAAGAAATGTATATAGTTTTTCCATATTTTTGAACTCATGGTAATTGAATTATAATTAAATTTCTCAGTTAACTTTTTTCGATGTAAATAACCATATTTTCTGCAAAATATTCATCTTCCATTTTATTAACATGCATTTGATTCAAAAAAGATTCACAAACTTTCATTTCATTGTTATGCGATAAATAACCATATTATCATGTTTTCATATTCACCAATAGTTTCTCTATCAATTAAAAAAAAATTATTTCTTTTGTTTTTCATTAATACATCTATTTAAAAAATAAGTTTAAGACTAAAAAATAATTTATCATAATCTAATTAAAAGTTAAGAGACATAATTACTAAAAAAAACTATGATAATCAAATTACAATTAAAAATCGACTATGAAAAATCACATAGTACATTGTTTCTTCTTCTATATTAATAAAACATGAATATACAAAAAGGTCATGAGATAAAAAATAATGCTAAATGTTAAACAAATAGTTCACTATCAAGTGAGACAAGAGAAAGTTACCTTATTTATTTATTTAATAATAGAAGATAAAATATGAAAAAATGAGGATAAAAATACTGAATTTATGTCTAACTTTTTTTTAGTAACAAAAGAAAATAAATAAGCATGAGAGAAGAATACAGAAAAAATCAAAAGACAATAGGAGAGAAAATAAAAAATATCTTAATAATTTTGTTTCTTTATATATTTAATTTTATATTTAATTATTTATTATTGTACTTTATAAAATAAATAAAAAATACATAATTTAATTTTTATTAATTTTGAATATAATATTATTTAATTTAAAAAATTACAAAAAATTACAAAATTTATATAATTTTTAAAAAAATAAATATAAAATAAAAAAAATAAAAAAAATTGGGGAGGGGGGTCGTGGCCCCTGCCTGCCCTTCCATCCTCCGCACCGAAACCACACACTAGTATAGATTCCAAAAAAAAAGAAAAACAAACAAACAAGACTTAAGCAACACAACACCATATACAGATAAATTTTCATTCTACTAATACTAGGGATAAGAATAGAGTCTACCACTAACCTAAACAGCACAAACACCAATCAGAATATGAAAAAAATGCTTTAGGATTTTTGTACACTATCCAAGACCATGATTTAAGTTGGCCTAGAGTGAAAACTTCATCATCTTCAACCCTTGCATTTCTAAAAATGATATTGTTTCTTTGATTCCAAATACACCATATAATGGTCACCCACATACACAACCACAATTTGTTGCAATTTTTATTCATATTATGACATTGAGGGAATACAACACTAATTAGACAAGAATACAAAGATAGAATCTAAAACTTTTGGACAATATATTTATGAATATTCTTCCTTATATATGGTACTCAATCTCCTCATTTTTAATTTAATGTAGAACTTAGATTTACACTTAAATTTTATATCAAGAACCAACCAAATAATTATAAGAGAGGAGAAAAAAATGAATAAATTAGAAACTAATATAAAATAATAACATTTTCATTGTATTTATTTTATTTTTAATTTAAAATTTTAATACACGATCTTATATTATTAAAAGGTTTATAAGATAGATGAATTTTGTTATGTGAGCTCACTTTTTCCCTCTTCTATCCTTTTTTTTTTCGAATCCTGATTTATTGATCTCTGTTTTTTTGGTACGCACATCTTACAATTATATAAATTATTATAGAATTAAGAAATATACTTGTAAAGGAACTCTTTTCTTTTGAAGAAAAGTGTTATTTTTCCTATCTTTGCATTCAAATCAACTCCTTTTGAAATGGTGCGAGCACACTTTTTCTCACCAAATCCGTCACATTCTTTTGGTAAGAACAAAACATAAGAAACAATTTCTTTGCTTTTGATACGGTGGAGATAGATTCTTCGTTAACTAAATAATCCCTTAAGGCACAGTGCGTTGACATTAGAGATATTGATAACAGTACTTCATTATGCAATCTATTTTGCATTGGCTTTAAAGATTCAGATGTAATAATAGTGATTTGCAGTTAGATTCAGCATACCAACCCCACTTGTGTGTGCCAGATACTTCCACCTAATACCAAAATGCAGGATCTGACCTACTTTTTATTTCCTTATTCTCATGGAAGAGTTTGTTTCTTTCATACAGTTTTTTACTCATCTAAGTTAAGGTTGCTTTCACACCTCTTCATGTTTGCGTGTGCACTTCTATCAAAAACCCTGTTCCAGTTTGGAATGTCCCCACCTTCTAAACTTGTTTCTACACTTCTTAATTCACTCATTTTTTTATTCTATGCTACAAAACATGCCCTCTGCTTTCATATTAATTTTGAGTCGAGAATCTAAGTTTAAATTTTTCATAGAAATTTCTCTTAGAATAATGCATAGTTTTATGTATATAATAATTTCTCACTTCTACTGTGCATACTTACATAGAGCTAGGAAATTTCTCTCTTCTTCTTGCTCAAACGTAGACTGACCAATATCAAAGAGAGAAAGTAGTTAACTATCCAAACTTGTTCTCCAAAGATAAATTAATGAGGCTAAACATCAATTACGTGGAAGAATTAATGGATAATCATGCAGCATGTGACTAAATTCATATCTGATGCGTTTTTGTCAAATACTAAAATACTAGTATAATTAATAGTCAAAACCAAACCATAAAACAAAACCATGAGTCACGAAAGGCAACCAATATAAATAGCAGCACCCCCATTGAGATGCTTCATCACCATTGTCTTGCTTCCTCCAGTTTCACAAAATCATGAAGGTTCTAAGCTTCATTTTAGCCCTAATTCTGGTTCTTGCTGCGCTCCATGTTGAGCCAAACCTAGCCGGTAGGGTATTGAGCATGAAAGAACAACTGAATCTTATGTCCCTAGACAAGGGTCCAGTGCCTCCCTCAGGACCTTCCACATGCACCTATATCCCAGGAACAAATGGCAAAAACTGTCCCCCTTTCGAAGAAATCAATGTCGCAGGAAACATTCAGCCCTATCCTCGTCTCGTTGTTCCGTTTGCTTTTGCAGCCAATAAACATTGAAGCTCTCTTTTAGTATGAAAACCTTTCTGCTTCTAAGTTTAATTTAATCCCCGACCACAATTTTTGGTCAAATATTATCTTTATTATATACTGTATTTACTATTATATATCTTAATCTGCAATCCTCTGCAGTTTATGTTATGTGCTTTATTGAGTTGCTGGATATGAACATTTTTTCTTTATTTCATATACTCTTCTTCTATGTTGAGATGTATTCATATATAAATGTTATTTGAAGATAAATTTGATTATGGAAGTGCGTCTGTGTACTAAGTTAATTTACAAGTCATTTTTCTTCCCAGTGATTATATTAGTATAGTATCAATTTTGTTGAACTTCATGGTATAATTAATATACCACCTTTAATTGTGGATTTGTAAGGTGAGATAATATAATTTCTCAAAAATAAAAGATTACTCTACAAAATGATTTTTTTTGGGAAAAAAATATATAAAACATGTAATAGAGTACTTGGACACTCTAATCCTTACACACATATTTATAAGATTTCTCAAATATATAATATGCATATGATAGGCTTAAAATTTATACTTTAAGAAAAAAATACTAAAAAAATTGTACTCTTGCATAATAAAATTAACACAAATTATAGTATATATCCAAACAACCTCCCATGAGAAGTATATAGCGCATCGAAAAATATCATACAAAATAATTATTTCCTATACGTTGTCAAGTTTGGTTTCTCTTATAATACTATAATTATTCAAAATATTCTATGTTAATGTGGACTCCAACTCAGATGGTGATGATTAATTATGTGTAATCTTCTGAACTTACGTGTTTGGATTAAGTTTGATTAGAAGAGAAGAAAATAACCAAATAAAATAGGGATAAACAGGTGACTACGGCTGACTTCGAATTTTGCGTGAAAAAGTTTCTTTGGCCTACGAATTACAAATTAGGGAATTTGATAAATTTAGATAATGATATTATACTTATCAATAATTTATCTTAACTTTCCAAAACCATTCTTAAAATGATTGGAAATTGATTTGCTTACATTTTTGTTTAATTAGCTAATATAACTCTACTTAGAGATGATTTTCTTATTAAACAAGGTATTGCAATAGACAATATGAAAGTCATCGAGATAAGCTTGGCTAAAAAAACTTGTAAAAAAGGACCAAAGATAATGGTATGGATTGGAACGTTTCATTAGAAAAGTATAAGATGAGATCCTTTCCTACATTAGAATAAGTGTTCTTCTCGGTTTACTCCTTTAATGTTTATGGGAATGAGAGTCACGCATACTATATTTGTAATTACTTTCTTTAGTTTTCTTTTATGTAAAGTCAAACTCACGTTAAATATTGATAAGAATTTGTCTAATTTAGAAAAATTTTAAAAAAATAATAATTATCCAACAAATGAATAATTAAAAGGAATTTATTTATTGAAACTATAGTTATTATTGATCCTATGTTGGATGCTAATGTTTGGATCTCAAACCTAATGATAGGATTAATGTTAATCACTATACATCCGAAATATTGTCCATTTTGAAGTGTATACTCCATTACAGTTTTATCTTTAAAAAACGTCTTAATAAGTGAAAGGAGGAAAAAAATATTAAAATCACCTTAAGTCTAGATTTCTAAACGTGAGACTTTTGGATCCGTGATAAGACCAATAATATTTTATTTTAATTATTTATTTTATGAAGATATATAATGTAATATATTACTTATTGATAGTGATTTTAATGCTAAAAAGATTTATTTACCCGTGGTTGCTTATTGAAATGCTTTACATGTCATATAACATATCTATGTATAAATTCTGAACTTCTTTTAAGATTTACAATAATATCCATCAAAGTATGTGTTAAATGTGTGATTATAGTTGATAGTAAAAGCTTAACTTTTATTTTATTTATTTATTTATTTAATATTATAGCATCCTAAACATCAGCAATGAACTAGAATTTAATCCATTACCTCCCTTCGTAATTGATCTCATTCTCCTTATAATATTTGTTATATATAATTTTTAATATCTTTTTAATTTTTAATTATTTAATCAATAACTTTTAGACCCTCTTTAAGAAATACAGTTTTCGTATTATTTAAAGTTGTTGTATTTGACAAAAGTAAATTTGTAGAAAAAAGAGAGTTTATTATACCCTGTTCATCACAGTTTCTTTAACATTAAGCACACCCCGTGTTTAGGATCTATTTTTTTTACTGGAAACTATTTGCTACATTTACAATTCAAAATGTGACTTCCTTGCTATTAAATTATTTTTATCTCATTACCAAAATAACTTATTGTCATAGGATATGAATTGATTTTAATTACTACTTCCTTATTATAATCGAATGCTACAAACAGAAAAAGATAAACATAAAATAATTTCGTATAAGAGAATAGAGAAAAAAAAAAAAAAAAAAAATCATTTAATAAAAAATAAAAAAAAAAAAAAAAAAAAAATAATTTAAAAACTTTTTTTTTTTTTT
>Ga0099822_1011243_pt1 | contig 10949 bp, 6 predicted proteins | sample CowpeawhiteBW_FD_76839 | JGI IMG/M metagenome (GOLD analysis project Ga0099822, IMG submission 76839) | Root nodule microbial communities of legume samples collected from California USA - Cow pea white BW | ecosystem: Host-associated > Plants > Roots > Nodule | place: USA: California | collected... | reverse complement strand
TTTTTTTTAATTATTATTATATATTTTTGTATTTTTTATTTTTTAAATAAAAAAAATAATATATATATATAAATTATATATAAATATAAAATAATATATATATATATATATATATATATATATATATATATATATATATATATATAATATGAATACTGAGTTTATTTGTTTTTTTAACCCTTATACATGTTTGGAAAAACATAGAAATGTCTTTTCTAATAACTTAAGTTTTCAAATGTTTCTTAAAAAAAAATTGTTTAAAAGACAACGTATTATTGTTAATGTTCCCGAGTTAACAATTAAATTATTTGAACAAAATTTGAAGATTAATTACGTTTCTAAATTTTAAATTTGATATCGAACAACAATTGGAATTGCTAGTGTTTTTTAAAAACTTTTCTTTCGTTCCATTAACTTGTGTACAAAAAAAAAAGCAATCATTATATATATTATGAATATGTATCTTTCTTTGTTTGTATTTTGTCTAAAAAAATGAAAGATTAATTCATAATTTCAGTGTGCTGCTAATACTGACTTCACCTTTCGAAAAAGATGGTCATCGTTTCTTTGTTACAGTCAAATATCAATCGACAGGGAAAGGATGCAATAATTGTGTTTATAAAATATTAGGAAATATTCTCTAAGAAAACAAATAGCTTTCATTCCGAAGGATTGTAAATCATGTATGGGAAACTGATTTTTTAATAACTAAAACTATTTATTTAGAAGATGGCATTTTTTTCGGTTGTAAAAAAAATTTGTTAAAATTTAGTTCTAAAAAAAAATATTATTGTATGACCTCGTCTCTAAACTTCTTTTTCATCTTCACAATGTTAGACATCCGATTAATCTCAATTATTTTTATTTTTAAATATGGTTCGTTTGGAACTTCTTGGAATTTCAAAAGTAGCCAAACCACTCAAATTATGAGTATTTTATAACGTTTAAACAATATCCAATTATGACAAAAGAATTATCAATTAAGTTAATAGTTTGCCGTACGGTGAAGGTCATGCTTCAAATAAGTTAAATATATTTTTCATTTTTAAATTATTTTCAAAAATTATATTATCCCTATGTGTGTATATATATATATATATATATATATATATATATATTAGTAAAAATAAATATATTTAAGGAATAATGAGGTTACTCCAATACATGAAAAAAAAATGTAGAAAAAAACTATAACAAATGCTGCCTATTTTATTTATTTATTTTACGAAAGTCATAAAATATGTAAAACTCTTTGCCAAAAAAAAAAATTACATGATATTTTACTAGGAAAAGTAATATTTTATATAACTTTTGAAATTTAAGATTGAAAGCATTTTGAAACTTTGTTAGCAGCCAATGGAAGCCCTGTTTCAGGACCATTGTCTACCATTAATGGAATGGAACGAACACACAGAATACTAAATACTAAACACTTGATTTTAATTCTTTTCTTAGAGTCGTCAATTGGGTGAGAAATCTCGAGTGAATTCGATCGTCATGAGTTCAGGTTAGGCTAAATTTTTTTTATAATTTTTAATATGAATTAATTTTTGATTTGACCTGCCAAAAATTCAGTTCATCCTGATTGAATCCGTAATGTGGGATTGGTTTGTATTTGGAGTTAAACATTCTTTTGGATTGTATTTAGATTGTATTAAAGTTTATTTAGATTTTAATCACAATTATAATTTAGTTCTTTTGGGACAAAAGAAAAAAAAATGTTTTAAATTAAGTGAGTCAGTGAATCAATCCGTTTAATTCACAAACTCATGGTGAATCAGAACAAGTTTAAAATATTTTAGCTCGCTAATAAATAAATCAGGTTAGATTAACTCACTAAATAACTAATCCATAATGGACTAGACGGGTGAGCTTGAAGCCTATTTTAACATCTTTACTTTTTTATTTATTTATTTTACGAGAGTGATAAAATATGTAAAACTAATAGAATGGAATGGAACCCTTTTAATAGTAAGGAAAATGTAATTCTTTTTTCCATCAAACAAGTGTGAAAGAGAAAGCAGTATACTTCAAAAGTAATTAATAGTTGGAAACAACATTCAATAACACATAAAATTTCTTTCTTAATTTCACTTTAATTGCCCACCAAAGCTTCATTTTTTTCCATTCGCCTTCTCATCTTCTGCTGATTCTTTTCCAGTACTCGGATCTTCTATCATAACTTCTCTGGCCTTTTCCTCTGTCTTCAATATCACCACTTCCTTCGTGGTCTCAACAATAACAGCACCATCAGTTGTTGTTGCTTCTGGGACTGGAACCTCAATACCTGGTTTTCCTGGGATTGTTTCCTCAATCTTGGTCTTCTCGGCTGTTTCAGTTTCTTTAAATGTTTTTGGAACCTGTGCATCCTGCATGATCCGATTTCAGTTCAAAAAGTTTTCTAATCAAATTCATTTTTAAACCTAATTCAATCCTACAAAACTTTAACTTTAATTAAACACAGATCGATAGGGGTAGAAGAGAATATCCAAAAAAGTTCATTAGAATAGAGATTCAAACGTAACTCTGATACCATGTTAGAAATGAGTTTTAAGCTTAACTCAATTCTACAAAACCAATTGGTAAGGTGAAGTTTGCATCTCACTTATAAATTGTCTTATCTTTAGTCGATGTGGGACTTCCAACAAAATTATCTCTATCTTATATATAAGTGTGACTTCCAACAACATAATCAGACATGAACTCAATTACACAAATACATATGGATTATGGGATCAGTAGCACGTCAGAAACAAAAAAAAAAATCTGGTTTTGACGAGTTGATTAAGCTCTGAGTTGAGCAATGAATCTCAGAACAAAAATAAAAATGTAATCTCCTAGATGCATGAAGGATTGTGGGTTAATTACCTGAACGGTGGCCATTGGAATAATGCAGAGAGTATTATATAGGAAGAGAAGCTAAGCGAGTGTAGTTGTGAGGAGCATGTGAAAGTGAGAGAGGTATTTATAGTGATTTAAAAGGTTCAAAGATCAACCCTGGAATAATCTTTCTTCAGACACACTCCATTTCACAGGAGGACGTTACTTTTTCTCCTCCTAATTAAAGAACATTGAAGAAATAAAAAAGAAGAAAACATAGAATTATGTGATGCTTTTTTCCCGAAGATCTTGGTACTTGAATGAAATGAAATTAGTGGCAGTGGATATAATTGTTGAGCAAGCAATTGCTTGTTTACCCTAATTGTCGTAAAATCAGGTGCTTTTACTGTTATGGTGAATATGTGTTTAGAAACTCTAAGGTTCGTAGATTGGCTTTTGCCAAAGAAAGTGGGCATGGAGGGAGAGACAAGTGTGGGACCTTAACGACCGACGTCCTTAAAATCTTTATGATATGTTTGTTTCTTGGGAGGTAAACTTAAGAAATGAACAATGAAAACGTTATTTGACATTTAGATGCAGATAAAAAGTATAATAAAAAGTAAAATTTTGTATTTGTAAAAATAAAAATAAAAAACAGAGTCAAATGGGAAGTAAAAAAATTTTGAATGTGAGAATACTATTGCCCAATTAATTAAAACACAACAAATTTAGAGAAAATAGGATGTTGCATGACCTAAAATGAAATAAAATTGTCTATAAATTTCTTGCTATAATATGTAAAGAAATCCAATTATAAGTAGGGATGATAAAGGAGATAAACCCAATCTATTTTGGTCTGTCTTCTGTTTTGGTCCGTCCAACAGTTCAAAAATGGGTTTACTTTCTTGACCTGTGGACCCATGGACTTGCCCAGATTTATGATGAGCAAAACAAAAACTTCTTTATTTTTTCATAATAATTGATATTCATTTCCTATCGAAATAATTTCAATTAGTCTAACTAATCAAAGACAATAAACAATAGCAACCAAGATTATAAGATTATAACTAAAGTACAATAGCAACATGTCACGTTACAAGATATGTACAAATCTGTTAACCTAAAAATGCATAAAAAGATATTCCATATTTGAGAACTAAAATTATTATCTTATATACAATGATTATATTAATACTACTACTACTACTACTAATAATAATAATAATAATAAAAGGAACTTACAAAAACAGCGTAATGAATTGTGTAGAGATTGAAAAAGAAGAATATTTAATTTTGTAACTGGACCAATGAGCCAGTCCGCCCCACCCGCCTTTAACCCGCAGGCTGCGGGCCAACGAGTTCAACATCCCAATCCGTCCCGCTTGAAGTAGAAAAACAAAAATTAATACTAAATATTTCAAAACAGAATTTTAAAAAACTATTATAATATTAAAAAAAAATTATCGATTGTGAGCAGATTTAATATGATAAGAAATTTGATGATTGAACTTTAGTTCTTTTTAATGGTATTGTATTTTTTACTTTTCTTTTATTTATATATTTACTTAATTTTTTCATCATAGATATGTTTTGCTTATGTATAGATAATGTATTTTTATCATGATTTAGTATGATACTATATGCCTAACATGAACTTATTGAAAATTAATTGCAGTTAATCGTTCATGTTTTTAGTGTTTAAACAAACACAAAATCGGTAAAACAAAAAAGGTAATCAATTGGCCTTAGGTTTAAATAAAATGTAACAAAATATTCATTTTACATTATAATATAATAAATAATTAAAATAATAAAGTTATAATGATAAAGAAAATAAATATTTTAAAATTTTAAAATTTTACTATTTAACAATTAATTGTATGAAAACTTCTAAAATTCAATCAGTTAATTTTAAATTAGTTTATTATATTTTAATTATTACAAATTGGAATGTAAAAAAAGTTATAGGCGTTATTCAAAATTAATTATTTGAAAATTTTAATTTTTACGATTATTTTTTATTTCATAAAATAATTATTTCCTAATTAGAATATTTTTTAATTTTTATTCATACTTATTATTAAATTTTAGCTAAAGGTATTTTGATTCTTTAAAATAACTTAAGTCTATATTTATGCAGCCATCACTGCTACTAAAATTTTTCATATTATATGATTTTTTTTTTTTTTAAATTTGTTAAACGAAATTTACAAGAAAAAAGATATTTTTTTGTCATTTTCTTATAATAAAATTTATAAGTATTTTTTAAAAAAAAATTACAAAACAAAATTTGTGTGGGTGATTCTATGACAGGTGTGAAATCTCTAGGTCATACTCTATACACAAAATTCTCCTTATATAGTTATCATGATTTTTTTATATGATGTGTGTGATTGAGTAAAGTTAGTGTTTGTGAGTGATCTTTTAATAATTTTAAATTATTTATAACTTTATTCTTTTTTGAATATACTAGCTTACTCTGTTTTCTATGTTTCGTTGTGATTTATCTATATGTGATAATCGTATATTATATGTGATCAAAGGATAAAGAGATAGGAGGGTTGAAAATTAGTAAGATTATTTGATATAAAAAAAACCATCCACGGTGGTATAAAATATAGATAATGCATAAATATATAATTTTGTATTTTATAAATATTTTCTCATTAAAAGAATTTATATATTAAATAAAAAAATTATTGAGATTATGGAGTACCGTAAATATATATTATATGTTTATATAATAATTTATGGTTTAATACGCAATTTGTAATAGTTGAAGTTAATTGGATGTTACATTTATCATGGAAAATAGTTCTAAAAGTATAATAATTAATTAATACTGGGATAAAATTTAATAATATTTAAATTTTGAGAGAAGGCTTAAATGGGTAATGAAAATAAATAAATGGTGTTTGTCTGCATGCTAGGTACGTTACAACACCGCTTAACTCTTCCACTTTAACTCAACACGCTCAAAAACCACAACATAAATGCTTATTAATTAACCTCATCTCTTCTTTAATTTTCCGTCTCAAACCATAACTACACCCACCACCCATCTGTGTAATTGTGCCACAGAGTTTCATTTCAACTCTATTTTTCTTCAACCTCATCATCAACATCATAACATGCAAAACCAGTGCGGGAAGCTTCACACTTCATCACCTTCCTCCACACAAAAACCAGAACCAAGCTCCTCCGCAAACGCCGTCGTATCAGAAACATCTCTGGAACAAAAGAAAGACGAGCCAAGATCAGAAGAAGCTACGAACATATCCACCATGCGTAGGCCCAGGGGTCGCCCTCTAGGCTCCAAGAACAAGCCCAAACCGGCATCCCTCATGAGCCGAGACACCAAAAATCTTATCGAAAGTCACATGCTGGAGATAGCAAGTGGAAGCGACATCATCACTAACCTGGTCCAGTTCGCTGGAAGGAAAAAACGAGGTTTTTGTGTTCTGAGCGCCATTGGGAGCATTAGGAATGTGTCTCTCCAGCAGTCGTTGATCCCTGATACCATCATGACACTGGAAGGTCAGTTGCAGATACTATCGTTGAAAGGTTCGTTTTTGCCCGGAGCAACACCGCCTACGTTGTCGGTTTATCTGGCCGGAGCTAAGGGACAAGTTGTCGGAGGCAGAGTGGTGGGTCCGTTGGTGGCATCAGGAACAGTTTTCATAGTTTTGGCTGCGTTTTCTAATGCTGGATTTGACAGATTACCCTTTGTGTTTGAGGGTGGCGAAGAGGCTTCATCCTCTAATCATTAACATCATAACAGTTCTTGTCCCTCAAATCTGCCATAGATGATGATTCAACCTTGCTCAGGCTAGGTCACCAACTTCAACTTCATGGAAGTTTGGTGATGCTTTAAACAAGTCAATTACATGGACCTATTTATTTTTGTATAATTATGCAGACAACTTTAGTTATATGATTTTGTTTTGATTTTAATTTGGTTATGCCAATATATGTTTGTGATGTTCGGTCTAATCGTTTTGCTTCTTTTCAATGTTTTTTTTTTCTTTTTTTTTTTTAATTTTGGAAAAATATATGTGTGGTAGTTATACCAGAGAAAAAATAAATAGGAAATGTTTTTGCGTAAATTGTTATCATTGTATTTTGCATAACCGCTGTTTAGAACTAAAACTTTAGATAATTAGTTGAGTTTAAAATAGGATCACAATGTTTTTGCATAAATTGTTATCATTGTATTTTCCATAACCGTTATTTAGAACTAAAACTTTAGATAATTAGTTGAGTTCATAATAGGATGAAAATGTCGTATGTTTTATTTTGGGTATTTAATCCATAAAATATGGGTTGGATCGACTCATTCTACATAAAAAAATATAAAATATAGGTTAATTTTTCTCATCTGATCAGATATAAATTGACCTATTTTTTATAAGAAATATAGGTTAGTTTAATTCATCGTACATTAGTTCCGATTCACATGGATCGAGGTCAAAATAGTTCACCGAACAAAAAGCCTCACATTTAAAAAGTTCATAGGATTAAAATGTCCACAAAAGTCTCATGGTCCACATCAACCCATGTTTTTTATCACAAAAAAATTTATTTTTTTAAATAAATATATATATATATATATATATATATATATAAGCAACAATCACTAAGAAAATCAAAATTTCATGTCGAACCGACCTTTAGCCTAGGTTCGTCCGTCTCAACATTTTGTCTCAGACCCATCATTTTGACCTTCATTTTAAGTTAGTCTATCTCGATTCTCAATCCTTTGCTCATGCCAACCCATCACAACCTTCGATCCAGACTAATCTGTCTTGACCTTTGATCGGCGATCTGTCTCAACCGTTTACTCTGACCAACTCATCATAACATTCAGTCCAAATTTACACGTCATTTAATTCAAAAGATAAAAGATATAAGGAAAAATATTCTCAATTTGGAATCAAGTTTAAATTTTATTTTAATCGAAATATCATTTTACAAGGACACTACTTTGATTTAAACAACAAATCACACAAAGTTATATCATCTAATAATTTAAACAGCAATTTACTTAAGTTTTGTCATCTAACGAGGATAATCTCAATTTTGTAAATTAAAAATAGCGTCATACATGTATAATTTCTCACAATTAAGTTGTATCGTATAGACTTGACTTATCTACCTTAACTATATTGATAAAATACCTATTTATTGTACTAGTTTAACCTAACAAAAAATTTAATTATATTATATGCGAAACAAGGAATTTAAAGCTAAACCATAAATTTTAAAATTTCACAGGCCAATTATACTCTTAAAAATAACCCTATGCATTGGCTCAACCATTTCTTCAGCAAATTGGCAAACGCCAAAAAAATTGTTCTTAATTTATAACGATTTAGTTAATTTTGTCCTTTTAGTATGTAGATTAAATTATTTTTTAAAGGACTGATTCAAAATGAAAAAAAAATAGTATACGTACTAAAACAAATTGTTTACAGAAATAACAACAAAATATCATAAGAACAGAATAATTACAAATGATTATGTGATGAGTTTGATCTGAAATTATATAAACGTGATTATTAAAAGATTGATAAGTATGAGTAACTTGAATCAAAATATACCAACATGTTTTTTTTGTGATAAACTTGATTTATGATTAATTATTTTTCACTATGACATAAATGATACTAAGACAATAAATGATACTAAGACAATAAATGATTTACTAACCGAGAATGAAAAATTAAACAAAACAATTGAAAGGTTATTATTAAAATTTTAAACAATTTACATTTTTATTTATTTTTAATACTTTTAAATATTTTTTCAATAATAAAATACATTAAATTAAAATGAATTTTAATTTAAAAAATACAAGATTAGTTTTATAATGATGAAAGAGAAATTGGTTTCTTTGAATTTTTCCGTGACTCACATTTGCTAATAGAATTGAGAGTCACGATCTCACATTTGATTATAAAATACTAGCATAAACATATATGCAAAATAAATGAAGAGGAAATGAAAAACTAATTGTTGATGATGAATAAGGAAAAAAGAACGGAGAAAAGATGAACAATTGTATTAAAAAAATTTAACAAATAATTATATTGTAGAGGATAAAATTGAAATTATAAAATGTAGACAAAAGAGAGAAGATTCTTTTTATAGACACTTTCATACATGTGTATACATATTTTTTAAATATACATGATATTATATTAGTAGTAGATAATATTGTAATATTATTAAGTTAATATACAAAATAAATTTATATTCATTAAAAACAAAATAAAATGAATGAAAAAAAATAAGAAAAAAAATATTGATGAATAAAGAGAAAAAGAATGAAAAAAAGTTGACAAATTTATTAAAAATACGTAAAAGTAACTGTTAATCTTTAATAATCTAACAAAATAATTATATTATAAAAAATAAAATTAAAATTATTAAAATGGACATAAAAAAATATTGTCTTTATATATAATTATAAATTTCATAATGTTAATTAATTTATTCTAACAAAAAAGAAAATATTTTCATTTTTATAAATTCTATATAGATATTAAAATAGATCAAACTGATTCACCTTTACTTAAACGGATAGACCTAATTTTACCATTTAACTTACAATTTCAAAATATTAATCCAACTAACGTGGTACAAATAAGTGGATTAAACGGATAGATTCATCAAAATTTTGAAAAAGTATTTTAAAATAAAAGTATGGTTTTTTTTAAGTTTATATATTTAAAAAGATATAATATTAAAAATATTAGACATTCAAGATAAGTTAAAAGTTGATAAAAATAATGAAATAATTAGGATATAAATGAAAGACATATAAAATATATTGTATTAAATTATTGAGTTAAAAATAATACCCTATAATTTATTAACGATTTATTAATATCGAATCTCCCATTAATTCTTTTCGAAAATCTTCACGCAAGTAATAAAAATTTGATTCAGAATTAAAAAATCATTTAACACAAAAAGATTAAAAAGGTCATACATAGTACTCACTCTTGGATTCTGGTAACACCAAATTTTATGGCTTTTAACATTGTTTTTGTTATCAATTTTAATCTTCATATAATACATAATTCTTAAAGTATTAATTTAATATTACTTCATAATTATATTTTTTAAGATTGATGAGTCTACCCCGAGTTTAATTTGATATTTTAATTCATTTTAAAAAGGCATTTAATTCTAGTTTATTGTCTGAACTTTTGGTTAACATAACATGGAGGATATTTTTTTTTTATGTTTTGTATTCATGAGCGATGAGAACAAGATTTAAAATTAAAAAATAGTAAAGATTAATTTGATCATTTTAAAAATTACTAAATTATTTGTTTTTACTGGTTTAAGAAATCTTATAATCTTATAATAATAAGGATAAGATTACAATGGATACTATGAAATCTGTCAAATACGTTATAGTAGTAATTAATTTGATGGCAGATAATAAAGACATTTATTATTACATGTAAAGGTGTGTGAGCAGAGCAAGGTAGTCTCGGTTCAGTTCATGTAAACCTGCGTGGGTCCCACTCTCTCTCTCTCTCTCACACTCTCGCTTCCTGCGGTCACAAGCAGGTAAGTTCAAACCAAAAGATTCATTCTTTCTTCGTTGTCTTGGTTCTTGCTAATTCCTCGAAAGCACAGCAATTATTTATTCTTTATGTTCTCGATTTCTGGCTAAAAATGGTTAGGGTTTTGGGAAATTGAGGTTACTTTAAATCTGTTGTAATGTGTGTGCCAATTGTGATGAAAATTTGAGCTGTTGGTTAACTCTGGGGGATGGTTTAGAAGAGGAAAAAAAGTAGCACTAGTTTTTCGTTGCCATGGAAAAAGGGCTGCTTCTTTTGTTGTTGCTGCTGTTGGTCATGGTGCTTTCTGCCTTTGCCATGGATGTGGAATATTCACAGTGCAATTGTGATGAGGAAGGGTTTTGGAGCATCTACAATATCCTGGTTTGCCAGAAAGTGAGCGACTTTTTCATCGCCATTGCATATTTCTCCATTCCCCTTGAGCTCCTTTACTTTGTGAGTCGCTCCAATGTCCCCTTTAAATTGGTCTTCCTTCAATTCATTGCCTTCATAGTTCTCTGTGGATTGACCCATTTACTCAATGCATATACT
>Ga0099822_1011241_pt1 | contig 10950 bp, 5 predicted proteins | sample CowpeawhiteBW_FD_76839 | JGI IMG/M metagenome (GOLD analysis project Ga0099822, IMG submission 76839) | Root nodule microbial communities of legume samples collected from California USA - Cow pea white BW | ecosystem: Host-associated > Plants > Roots > Nodule | place: USA: California | collected... | reverse complement strand
TAAAAAAAAATAAATATATTTATTTTTATAAAAAAATTTTATTTAAAAAAAAAAAAAAAAAAAAAAAAAAAAAATATATATATATATATATATATATATATATATATATATATATATATATATATATATATATAAAAGAGTGATTTGTAATCAATTATGTATTAAAAAAATTAATACAAATCAATTTTATTCTTGCAACAATTGATTATCATGATGCTTCCTGAAGAGATCCTACAATAACACTCATATCTCGGGTTTACATTGAAATCACCTTCTTTTTTTTTTTTTGTTAGTGGTCTCATATTTACATCCAAACGATGCCTTAACATTAATTATTTCTTTCTCTCTCCTACCAAACAAGCTATTATATAAATAACCTTGTTTAAATGTTGATTTAATAATAAATTATTCCAAATTTTTTATTAAATTGAATTAAAAACTATTTAAATAAGTTAAAATATATTTTTTTATTAATTTTATAAAAATTATTAAATTAAACTATCAGTATATATTATGTAAGAAATAAATATTACTACCACCGTTACCTGTGTTGTTTTGACCCTAACATGCGTTTAACGAAGATACATCATATAATTTATTAGTCTTATTTGTAAATATATTATTGCATACAAAGTTAAACTTGTAATTTCATTAAAATTTAGTGTAAATTACATTTTTCTTAAAAAAAATATATATGTTGCCCTTTTTTTTTTTTTTAAATAAAAATACACGTTCCTTAGTATACAAATTCAGTTTTACATCATGTTAAAAGAAATGGTTTAATTAAGTTGCAATGGCCTCATAAATTTTGATTATTTTAATTGAATCTTTATTAAAAAAAGTTTTGGGCGTTTAAACTATTTTTTTGTTAAGTATGTTGGTGTTTGATTTTATGTTATTATTTTTATCTATTATTTTTTATTCATTGGTCAACTATATTATTTTAATTTCTTCTAACCCATCCATCAACTCGCGCCTTCATGGTTCATAGAAAAAAGAATGAATGAGTTTAGCTAAGGTCTGAAAGAGTGAAAGAGTTAATACGTAAATTGGAGAAAAGATAATAAAAGTAATGATAATATCATTTCTTTCTGGACAAAAGTTAAAAATCATATAACTGGACAAACAATTATTTTAAATAGTCAAATATTTATCAATTTGATTAAACCAAAACATTATTATAAAATTAAATAAAAATATGATATCAGCTTTCTAAATCTATAATATTCACTTTATATCATAAAAAATATATATAATGTTTTACAAAAATTGCAATTTCATTTTTTTATACAATATACACATCTTTTATGCTTTCCCTCAAGTCTAAGGTAACAAATCACACCTCACTAATAACATACAAGTTTGGTGGAAGAAGTTCAAATACAATATAAAGGTTTTTTTTTTTTGTGTTTGTGTACAATGTTGCACCAATGAAGTCATGAGCATTGATTTATACTAATTGCATTGCAATGTGATTTCAGAAGGCAAAAGAAAAGGCAAAGCTGATACATCAACCTCAGCATCAAATCGAACACATTTAAGAAAACAAAAAATGTTGCATGAAAGAACTCTTGCACACACTCCTTGATTAGTGCATTATTACCACAAAAAGTATCAATGGCTTGGAAACAGAACAAACAAACAAACGAACAAAACAACTTGTCCCTTTGAAGCCATTTCCTTCAAACCACATTGCATGGCTTCACTTCACTGAGTCACAGAGGCACCTTCCCTATCTATCAATGTCTTGTTTTAGAAAGAAAAGAGTGTGAAGAAAACTTGGAAGTTGTTGCATGCATGATACAATGAGACCATGATGTTTTCTTGGCAAAGGAAACACATCTTTGCTGAGGACAAGCATTGGAACAAACACCATTCATGTTGTGCAACGCACAGCCACAGTTTTTGTGGTATGGCCTTCGTTCAATCTCCATGTCATGCAGTGAAATACTTCCCTCAAAGACACACTGAAGCATCATTCCACATGCCCCAGTTGCCATTCTGTTGGTGATGTGGCTAACCTTTCTCTCAGACTTATATATACTAAATGTATCATCATAAACTCTGTGTCATTGATGAAGAAATCAAGAGTAGGAAACTAAATTTGTATTTATTATTCCCGTAAAATTCGAAGCTAAAGTAGACAGTCACACAAGACATGCATCGCTGAGAAAAATAGAGACAAGTTAGTGGTTTGGCCTCTCTTTCATGTGTTCTTCAAAACCCACCTACCTCTCCTTGTCTTGTAGTATGGTTCACTTTTGCTATAGAATTCTCCAAAAGTTTTGGTTAACTTTAATATGATTCTTAGGTGGGCGATATTTCCTATGCAGAAAGTTAAAACTTTTGTGTCACTTCAATTACTAAGTCAAAATGTGGCAGTTTCACTTTATGTTCTGCTTTCAGATACTACTGTTTGAGTCCATGTGATAATGGTTGTGGTAACTTGCAAGATAATGCTTTTTGTTGACTCCTTCCTTCTATGCATCCAAATTAATGGCTACTCATAAAGGAAAATGTTAATGTGAGTTGTAACTTGTATGCCAGAAATCAGGATCTTTTGCTACATCATTATATAATTCATTTCCTTACTGCAAACTTAGAATCAGATTCTGGAAGGTCTAGCTGGTGTTTGCTGGCATTCTGGTACAGAACATTCTTAATCATGTGTTTTAATCATGTGTTTTATGCAGGACATCTCAGTTGAAAGCAAAATTCTTAATGATTTAATGTACTAACCTAAGCAACTCCTGTTTCTATGATTAGCAACTCAAGATTTAGTCAAGTTAATGCATATTTAACTCCTCTGAACAAGTTTTGAGTAAAAAATTTATGTAACCAGAGAGTTACTCTTTCAATGTAGATGTTGAAATTTAAAACATCTGGTCTTAGAAAAGGACATTTGATTTTCATATCCGATTTGTAGAACAAATTCCATAGAACTACATTCTCAATCCAGCTGCCATATGTTCTTTTCTCTGATTGTTTTCACAGTTCACGTGTGTAGGCCCCTCTTCACTTTTTTTCTTTTGTTTTCTCTGTCATCTGCAGATGAGGTCTTCGTCTGAGTTCACCCATATGATGATACCTCACGGGACCGATAGATATATTTAATTATGAATATTATAATATCATATTTTATTATTTAATCATATGATCAAATTCATTGGTCCATTTGAAACTGCAAACCAGCATCTGACCATCCCATGTGATGAATTTATCTGACAGATTGAAGATTCTTCAAAAACTGTTCAAAGACAGCGATTTTCATTCTTAGTTCATATTTAGAATAAACTTTTGACCTTTCAGCAATTAACTATACTGATAAACTCCTTGGCAGTTACAAGGGTAGGTTCTATTATCTGTGCTCACCTCAAAATATTTAGTGGTATTATTCATCTGGTTGAATGCAGTATTATGGATATGATAGTTATATGATAAGTAAGAACCCCATAACTATGTCTAAGATTCTTTCTTTAATCACGATTTCAAACACAGATTGCAGTTAATGATAATATTAAATCAAAACCGAAACCAAATTGAGAAATCACAGTCCATCAACAAACATTTGCAGGAACTCAATTGCCCCAACTTGTTTGTTAGAACCAATATTCAATACACAATCATGACTCCCAAGAACAACGGATATTCCTAATATTTACACCAAAAAGATTAATTAATAACAGGATGCATATCAGCATAGATACATTGAAAATACGTATAAAGATCCAAACTTTATGAGAATAATAACAATCTATGAGAAGCCAAGAAACGACCATAGTCCTTGAACAATATAATTGTAAAACGTCCATACAAACACTTCACAACCATTCAGGAAATCATCTTGGTAACTAAGAGGTAAAGAAGAAGAAGAAAAAACCCTAAACCAGACTGAAACCAATGAAACAGATTGAATATTCTCGTCACCAAATCTTAACTAAAGCGAATCTTATTTTCCCCCATTAGCAGAAGGTGAAGAAGAAGAAGAAGTAGTAGCGGCCAACACCAAGCTTCCTTCACTCCACACCCTCCTCATAGGGTATGACACATTGTTAGACCTTGGAATCTTGTGCGTGCAATGAAGAGACTTGTTATGGAGTTCGCAGCCACAATTGCGGTGGTAGGGTCGCCGTTCAACGCAGTTATCGTAGCCAGAAATGCACCCTTCATACACCGACCAGAATAATCCATCTGGGTTGGCACCAGTGGCAGCCATGTTTTGCTGCTTCCAAGAAGAAGAAGATTTTGTTATGTGTGTTTAACTATGCATAAAGTTCTTCTCTTGTAGCTTGTTGATGATGGAAACGCGGAAGCTCCTTTATAAAGTGCTTATTTAGGCATTGAGCACAAAATTATGGGCATTTATATAATACCATACGCTGGTAGTTGATCGAATATACCTCGGAAGTTAGTTTTTGGTAAATTAAGAACGGCAAGTTCAACCAGTGTGGGAGCCCTGTCGTGTCTTGTACACATCTTCTGTTTCAGAAAAAAAAAATTAAAATTACTTATACATATTAATTTTACTCTTTATACATAATATTTGTCAAAAAAGTTTATATACATTGTCTACATTTTGCATGACAATAAAATAAATAAATATAATTTACTAAATATATTCACTTGTCATAATAAAAATTTGTGACCAGGTACACACTTGATGTTAAGAGGTGTTACTAGAATGTATTAGTAAGTAGCCAACAAGTTAAACAAAAAATGGTAACATTTGTCGCAAGACACGTTTAGGTAACCGATTTGTCTTTGTTTTTGCCTTCCCCAAATAAAACAATCTTTGATTTTGGACATTTTTGGTATTTGATTGACCAAAAGTGTCTTCGTTGGATGGTACAAAAAACTAGGTTTGTTTTGATTATGGGTTGAAGTGTTTGAGTTGTACACGTTGGGGCTTTGGTTGCACTTTTCTATGGGTTTGGTTTTGGAGTGGCTTAGGAGAGGTCACTGTTGCTTTGTCATGTACCAATTTATAGTCTTCGGTTTTATCGAACAGTTTTTGTTTGGAGGTTTTTGAGGGAGCATGTTATGATACAGTGGAACTCAGATTCGCTTTTTTCTTCTGCCTGCACTTTCGTCTTTCTTTTCTTCCAGGACTAGTATAGGTTGAGTCCAATCCAATTAATTACCAAAATATATTTTGAAGTTGTTTCAAAATGAATGATTAAATATGTTTTGGATGTTTAAACTTTTAATGTAAAACCAGTTCTCATGCCAATTTAGAATGTTATTTAAGCCGATTTTTTTTTAATATTATTAGATTAAAATATTATATTTATTTATTTTTATAATTTAAATATCAAAATATATTTAAATTTGAAAAAAATATATTATAATATTTATGAATTACAAACACATTTAACCTTAAAATAAAATTATAAAGAATAGACTTATACAGCACTTCTATTCAAGATAAAAAGCTAGAGAAGTCTGTACTACTAAGTATAAAAAACCTCATGAAAAATATGTATAATATGAAAAATAATTCAACTTCAATATATATTTTAAACTATATTTGCTTTAATAAACTCATGAATTTGTATTAAGTTAAAATTTCAAAAATATAAATTAAGTTAAAATCAAATTAAAATAAAAATAAAATTTTGTAAAACTTTAATTAAAAAAATTGTATTTCACAATAAAAATATATTAAATAAAATTTCAAAATTTAAATAAATAAATAATTTTTATTTTTATTTATTATTTTAATATTTTTTAATTCATTCTTTCTTTTATTTTATGAATTATTTTAATTTTTTTATTATATACTAGCGTAAACACAGGCGCTACCGCGCCTATATGTACATATTTTTTAAATATGAATGATATTATATTAGTAATGTTATTAAGTTAATATATATAAAATAAATTTATGTTTTATTAAAAATAAAATAAAATGAATAGAGAGAATAATTGTTAATGAATAAAAAAAATAATAAATAATTATATTATAAAGGGTATAATTGGTATTATGAAATGTGGACACAATGTGTACGAAATTTTTGAATATTTATAAATTATTTAAATTTAAAAAAATAATAATTCAAAAAGTAAAATTGAAAAATCAGTTGGTTTACATAGTTATAAATATAACTACAGATAAAATAAATTTATTGTGTAAGTAATATCAGGAATAATTATTTAAATTTAAACTTAAATGATAAAAGAGTAAATAACTATTTTATAATGAGTAATTATTTGAATTTAAAAAAGTAGTTACTAAAATAATAAAACTGAAAAATATTTTTTTATTATAAATAATTATTTAAATTTAAAAAAGTAGTAATTAAGAGGATAAAATTGAAAAAAAAAGGACATTAAAGAGGGTGAAATTGAAAAAACAAATGGTGTATGTAGTTATAGATAATAAAATATATGGATAATGATATTTTGACTCACTCTTAACCCATTCCTACAATCACCTTTCAATTATCTATTTTTATATTTTTTAGTGGTGTAATGTGATGATCTAAGGATGATTTGAGTTGTGGGTTAGAAGTGAATAAAAAAAAGTGGATTAAAATATAATTATCTTAAAATATATTTATAAATATTTAGTTATTTCACATGTTGTGTTCTAAGAATTTTTTTTGCATCCAAAAAGTGTATTGATTATCTTTTAAAATATATAATGTGTACTGTATGAACCGGGATAACCTTATAGGATCAATCGACAGAGGTAAGCGAGAGCTGAGCGACATATGTCGCATAAGGCCTTCTCTAGTTGCCATCAATTGGACTGTCCACAGGATTCCACCCGAGTCCTTTACACAAATTGTGTAGCTTAACACACTGAACGGTGGACCACGCATCGCATGAAGCAGCCCCTCCTAGTTGCCAGCAGTTGGACTGCTTATAAGATTCCACATGAGTCCTTTATACAATTTATATGTCACGTTAAACAGTCAATCGAATGACACAATCAAAATTTAGTTAGTAACTTCATTAACATAAACAAGTCACTAAGTAGGTTTAAAAGATAATTGGACTGACTGTGATTAGATCTACAGCTAATCACGGATAATGAGAAAAATAATAAATACATATAAAAAATATGATTGTTAGAATTTTTGTCTCGCATTAATTATAACATTTATTGTTTTAACCGAATAACTTATGGTGATTTTAACATGGAAGTAAGCAACCCATGGCAGAACAAAAGACGTGAAGACTATAATAATTATCTGAGTAGACGTTCTACCCTATATCCAAAACAAAATGTGTACTTATGAGTTACCTTATTATTATAAGAAAAAAAATATCTGAAGTAACATCACTAAAGTATTAAATAAATTAAAAAAAACCTACAAGTTACGAATATTTAGGAAAAAAAAGTTTATTTTAATGCATCATAGTTATTAAAAAATAATGGCTTCAATAAGTTTATATTGGTTTTTGTCTTTCTCATTTCTAATTATATTTTTGGAAATTCTTTAATGTTGCAAGTAGTCCTTTGGTGAAAGGAGTTTGCCTAGTAGTTGTTACTTATATTATTTGAATGTTTTGAAAAATGATAAATTATATTAGCTTTCAATAAAATCTGAATTTTAATATGATTATATACAACATTTAGTGGCATATACAAATTTAAGGTTTTTTTTTTCTGAAATATGAACAATGATATTATTAACTTTTCTATTTTAATGTTCTTTTATATTGAAATGCAATTTTAGAAAATAAGTTAGATATCGTCAAGTTATCTAAAAGATACTTATATTAATTGAGTGAAAGTTAGATTAATGGTACTACGAGGGAATAGGGAAACATATAGTCGAATTTCGACTTCTTACCTTTAATATCCATATAGTTTTTATACGTAGAGCTTATAAGTGTTATCGTAGCTTTTGGGATTTTTGTGATTAATGACTTTAGACATTCATATTTGGCTGTCATGACTTTAAAATCATCTAATATTAATAACGAAGTAACAGTTATATACATAAAATAAAGTATTATTTTAAAAAAATAATATATACATAAATTCTATGAAATTAATCTACTTTATGAAATTTTAAATTTGAGTGGCCAAATTGCATATATTATGAAAAATTACTGAATTGGTACCTACATTGTTTTGAAAATGATGATCAATTTAACGAAGATATTTAATCAATCATTGAACAGATGGATTATTATTATTAAAAAAACATACCATGCTTTTTGTGGACGAAGAAAGAAAAAACAAGTTTGAATTAATTAGGTTTATAAGGAAACTTCTGATAATAAAACACAATATGTTAAAATGATGCAGTGTTTGTGGGAAAAGCATACTAACTTTTCTCTTGAATTTGAACAACCTTCCCCTAAACAAAAGTATTTATGAAACTATCTAGTTGGCAAAAAAAAAAAAAAAACACGTTTTTCGGATATTGTGGTTAATGATAACTTGTATACAAAATATGTCACATAAAAAAAATATATTGTTAGCTTAATTCTAGTTCACCTAATTTGCTTGTGATATTGTTTACAGGAAGAATGGTGAAGTACGTCCCTGAAAATATGTTAGGCATTATAAATTTAATTTTACATTAATAAGAAAAAAATGTCTGAAATTGTAAAAGGTAAAAATCGTGCTCCTTAAAAAAATGTAAAAATATGAATTAAGTCGTGGATATTATAGTTTTCAAATGTAAAAATAATATTATGAACATCGATATATTAACTAAGTTGATACCTAAAAATAAGTCACTTATTTGTTATTATATAAAAATTTATTAAAAATAAAAAATATAATAAACAAATACAAACTCATTTTTTTCTAAGATTCTAAGGAATCATTCGTTGACACATTAAAGAAAAATCAATATCCAACCAAAGTCTTTAAAAGTCTTGTCTCCAAACATGTTTGAATGCATAAATGATCGTCATAAATTTAGCATGAATAGAAGTTTGTATCTCTAAAAAATTGAAAACTTACCAGCACATGAAACTAAACCAGGACAACCCATAGTTGTACCAGTATTCACCTTAAACCAATTTGACATATGGAACGTGCCATATTACTTCCATAAAGCTACCTTACCTTCCCTAATTTGAATATTAAAAAATTTCAGCACAAAAAAACAGAGACATTATTACTCATATGTTCCTTAGATTTATTTTCAGTCATACATACTAACTCCTTGATTTGAAAAGTAGAAGAAGATATCGGACTTGGATCTTGAAACCTACTATGATTTCTTATCATGTGCATCACCAATTTATTGGGTCCACACTAATTTAATCAATAAAAATAAAAAAAATGTATTTTTTTATGGGCTTCCAACCCATTATGCAATTTAAAAGATGCAAAACTTCCATCAAATTTGTTATGAAAGAAAATAGTGTGAAGAGACAAAGATACAGGAGTTGTGAGTACCTTTATTGAGAGAAAAAACATAAAGAGAGTAAGAAAAGAGCAATCGATTTATTCGGTGCAAGTCTTTGTGTAAAGAAGTCATATTGGAGAAAATGCTTTTATTCCTCATCTCATATATTAGAGGTTATATATGTTGTTTATTTAAAGTACTCATTTATATTTGTTATCCACCTAACCTTGTTGGCGGAGAGAATAATTATTTGTTGATTCTTGGAAGTTTTAAGAGAACTTGCTTGTAGTCTATTCATTAATAGTTATTAGGGGAAGATTTTATTGGATCAGATCCAGTGGGGTTTTCCTTCATATTGAGATTTTTCTATGTTAAATTTTTTTTGTGTTTGTTGGTTACTCTATTCGTTGTTTAATGCATTTTATTATTTTGCATATTATTTATTCAGGAAAGATTTGATCTGAATTTTTGCTTTCCTTAATTAATTTTTGAGATCTTCCTAACTTTTCTCATCCACCAAATCATTGAAATAATTACAGTAATGACATTCACTTTAATTACTTTAAACAAATGACTACAAAAAGACTAATTAAATTGAACAAACAAATTCAAAGAAGAAATTTAAAAATCGTGAAAAGTTTCCTTCAACTAATGCTACAATCGTATAACAATAGAATAATAAAATCGTATAACAATAGAATAATAAAAGATCAAATGAGATAAAAATTCAATATTATTACCACACAAAAATTACATAGCATAAAACAACACCTTTTTTTTTAACCTCAAAGTGAACAATTATACAATAAGTACTAAAGATCCAAGGTTTTAGTTTGTGACACCTACCCAATCAAATAAAATAAAATAAAGTTTATGGAATCCACACATTTCGTATCATAGGAGTAAAATATTTTTGCAACTTTTTCAGAAAGTACCCCAATAATTCAATTAGGTTCATTCTCATATTCATTGACCAAAGAAGAAAAATCGTATATCACATTTTTATTTTGTGTTACGGTGGTTGTGCAAAGGAAAATTTGTAGGGATAGTTAGTTTTTATAATTTTTTTTAAATGTTTTATATCCAAATACGTTGTTTTAAAACAAAAAATTAAACAAATTTAAGATTTTATTAAAATAATTTAATTACTTAAAATTATAGAGTTATAGAATTTTAATATTTATTAACGTGTATTATATATATATATATACACACACACATATATATATATATATATATATATATATATATATATATATATATATATATATATATATATGATTCAACCGACACTTTGTGTACTAACAAATCAAAAACACTATACTAAACTAAACATATAATATTATATAATATTATGCATAAATGAGTTCGTTAACAAATAAACAAAATGTTACGTAATTTCGGAGTTTGAACCTAATTTACTCACGTATTCACTACATTTATAGTATATTAGTACAAGCAACAAATATTCTAAAATTCTATATTATTATATCTAAAAATAATAATTTACAGTATATATATATATATATATATATATATATATATATATATATATATATATATATATATATATATATATATATATATATATATATAAATATATATTTAAATATATATATATATTATTTTT
>Ga0099822_1011240_pt1 | contig 10951 bp, 4 predicted proteins | sample CowpeawhiteBW_FD_76839 | JGI IMG/M metagenome (GOLD analysis project Ga0099822, IMG submission 76839) | Root nodule microbial communities of legume samples collected from California USA - Cow pea white BW | ecosystem: Host-associated > Plants > Roots > Nodule | place: USA: California | collected... | reverse complement strand
TATATATATATATATATATATATATATATATATATATATATATATATATATATATATATATATATCTTTTATTTCTTTTAATTATTTGGTTTGTTACGAAACTCTTTCACATCTCCAATATATTTTCTATCTTATCATAACCTTTATGTAATTATGTTAAAATTATGTATGTCAATTAAAAAAAATATTTCTAACATTTTAATATTTCTATTATTTTTTAATATTTTTATTTATTGTATATTTTCCTTTAAGATGAGAATGTTTAATACTAACAATTTAAGTTTTTAATAGCATAAACCTTTCATTTACTAGGTAATATAAAAAAAATTACTTATTATTATTAATTTTTGTTTCATTTGAAGAACTATTTTATTTCGCTAAAATAATTTTTGTTATTTTCCAACCATTGAGTATATATGTTGATATTTGAAAAGTTTTTTTAGATCTCTAAGATATTTTTCATCTTATTATACCCTTAATTATACATTTGTTTTTCTTTGTGCGATTCTTTTCAATAGTCTCCAAATTGTTTATAAGACACACATTTATTAATTTTTTTATTTTTTTATTTTTTATTTATTTTAATCATGTAGAATATGATTTCGATATATTTTATCTAATTATTTTTTCTTTTCTAATTTATTACAATCATACTTTAATTTTTTCACTATAATTGTATAAATAATTTTTATTTACTACAATATAAAAATTTAATGTAATTGCTATGAATATTTTTTTATCACCATCAAACATATATTGGAGTTCAAAAGATATAAGATCTATGTTAAAATTTTATTATTATGTTTATTATTTGTTCTTTGCGTCATTTTCATCAAGTGATGTATTCTAACTTTTAGGTTTAATTACTCGGATGATACTCACTTTAGTAGGAGTGTGTCAATTTGGTACCTGCAGGAAAAACAGTGTCAATTGCGTCCCACTTTTGAAAAAGTGCCTCAATCAGGTCCTTTCAGAAAAAAATAACGGCACACCATGTGGCACTCTTTGGTTTTTTAAAATTTTTTAAAATTTTTTAACCTTTTTAACTTTTTATTTTTTTTTTCGCAATTTTTTTTTGTTGCCACGTGTCAAGTCCTTGTTGTGACACGTGGCAATGTCAGTGTCACATGACAGGATAATGCCCGTGTGACAAATGTCATTGTACTGATTTCAATTTAGTACCCATATATACCTGATTGTTTCAATTTAGTCCCCACTTTTGTGCCTTTAGTTCAATTTTGTCCTAGTTTTTTTTTAACAATTGAAGAACATTTTTTAAGTTATTTTTTATATCATAGTCTTTCGAACTTGAACATCAATTAGTGAAGGGATTCCAGCCAGAATTTTCTTGAGTGACTGCTTAATAAATAACGTATTCACTTTCAGTTAAAGTAGGAAAAGCAAACTAAAAGCAAATTAAAATTATCATTGAATCACTCTGCCCCTATTAAGAAGCATGCTCAACCCTTCATTGGCAAATTTTAAAACCTCGCTACGCACAATAGGTATTGTTTAATTGTTGTAACAACTTTAGATTAGGTTAAGTAACAAACCTGTGAAGCAATTTTGAACACATGAGACAACTGTTAAGCAACACGAACTACCAAAGCTACAATGAACAAACTAGAACCACTGAACGCAATGCAGGACAAATTTCGATTAAAGAGGGAAAGTAAGAAATTGACATGAAAGTGAAAAAAAAATTGAAATCCATTACCAATTCACAGTTGCCATTGACCGATGAAGATTTAGAAATAGAAATGCAGATAAATTGAAAGCTACAATTGAGAAGCTACGATTAAGAGAGGGAAACTCAACTTTTTACTAAGATTCAAAGATTGCAAAAGAAAATTTTACCTGAGATTGAGAAATGAAGTAGTGAGAAAAGATTATGGTGTTAGGTCGCGCAAAGAGAATATAACTTAAAAGTAAGAAAAGAGGAATTATGAAAAAGTTGTGAGAAATAAGATTTCCTGCTGTTCATTTAAAAAAACTCCAACACTTCTCGGGGTTTTAAAAAACCTCTACCCTATAAACAAATTACTTGAGGTTATTTTAACCCCTCCTAATAAACCCCGGTTATAAATCAGAGTTGTTGTAGTGAGTGTTGTTAAGTAGAAATAATTACACCATAACTATTAAGAAGATAACACTTTTTAAAACTAGTCTTCCATACATTCTCAAGACTTAATACTATAAGAAAAATATTTAACATGCACAACATGTCGTGTGATTCACCGTAAAAGTGTTACTTATTTTTTCACTATGAGATTTTTATTTATAGACATCTTGAATAAGATCATTGGATGTTGTACGTTGCATTCAAATATTTTATTCACATGTCAAATCTTCATTAAAGATTGGCAGCCTTTTAGATGACAACACACTTTCTAGCACCCAATTTGTTATTCTTGAAATAGTTTTTGTTCTTAACATGTTTTTCTTGTACTAAGAACTCAAAAGTTAGTACACATAATCTTGATATAATGTGTTAAAATACATATGGAGTCTCACGAATCGATTTTATGAGCTCTTGTATATTATAACAAATTTAAAATGAATTTGTATATTGTACCGATAGATGTATATTGAGCATTTCATCTTAGGAAGCTTAATATGTAGATTTTTCTTAAATGAATTTGAAGGGTAGACATTTAGAGTTTGATAGTGTGTCGAATATGTGACTACTCAATGCTTTTATTTGACATACTTAAAAAAATATTATTTAATCAAAACATAATTATTATTGTTAGGTTAGACCATCTACAAACTTAACAAATAAGATTATTCCGATTAGTCCATCTATATGTTATAAGATTGTCTAAGTATAACAAAAGCTATTACCATATACTATATTTAGTAAGTTCCATTAGCATGATTATACATTCATTGTGTTTAACCACACATTTAACTCAATTAAACATTTTTATATTTGTGATTAACTTAGAATATTCTTCTGCTTAATTCAAAGTTTTTAAAAATCCATGTCCAACACCTTTCACATTTTTTTAAATGTTTCATTTTATATAGATTTTTCTAAGATATTTTTAGTTTGCGTGAATATATATTTCATTATTAAGTTAACATGAAGAAAATGATATACAATCTCAATATAATTGGTCCTCTCATGAGTTGTTGGTTTCTTAACCAAATTAAAATTTGCTTTATTATTCACCAACAATCTTCAATCCTAGTTGAATCACTTCCAATAAATATTTAAGTGAAAACACTTCAATACTGCATAACTATTTAACAAATAGATGTGTATCACTTTATAATATATAAGTAGTTACAAACTTTACATTATAAGTCAATTTTGTAAGGTTGAATTAAATTTATAAGTTCATTTCTTAACTTGATATCATAGTCATAGGTTAGAGGATTTATAGTATAACTAATATAAAATTAATGTATAATCTCATACTCGAAATGTATATATTAGAAATTTTAAAATCTACTTTTTAACAATATAATTTTTTTTGAAAAACTATCTTTTATCACTCCTCGATAGAAGAGGGAATACTATCAGAAGAAGGAAGAACAATTTTTTTAATATATATATATATATATATATATATATAAAAGTTAGGATAATTCAATTATTCATTTTTTACGTATATTTATTTTTGTTGATAAAAATACTTTACATATTCATGGAGCTCCATCAATAAGATTATATATTAAAAAGATTACTCATTAGGGTGTAAAATATTTAAATTTGTAGGATGAAAACAACTTTATCATTTTTTGGATATTTAAATTTGTATGATCTTAAATACATCAAAAAATATAGATAAATATAATTAAATCAGTTTTTTTATTCAAAAATAAAAAAGAAGTGGGTTGATGGTTAACTTAATCTAATTCGATTTGAATTTGCATAACTTGAGAGTTAAGTAAATTCATTCCTTTTTCATTTATAGTCGGAAAAATTTTAATTTTTAACTCTGCTCCAACTTGAACCTATGATATGCTGGAATGAGCATAAATTTCATCTAATTGCTATTTGAAATATGATACATTATATTTTTATTTGTAGTACTAATTTATGAAAGAATTAATATTTATTCCCTCAACAGAAAATATTATTATTATTATTCTATTTTTATTTTCATGACATATACTTATAATGATAAATTAATAATTTATCACTTTTTATAATATATAATTATAATCACAAAATTTATAGATTGCTTGAGTGGAAATAAAGTTAAAGTAATGCTCCATTATCAACTAAATCGCCGTTAGTGATTTGTTCGATTGCATAATTTTGAAGGAATTTATATTCTTAATTTTCTTTTTATGAGAATAGACAACCGAAACATTTTAAAGTTTTTGCTGATTGGGCATGCACAAATTATGATCTAGGTTAGTGCCTGAAATCTCAATTACATTTTCCCGCGTTGCAAAGCCAAATCCGAAATTACCCAAAATGTGATTACGTTTTCACACGAGCGCGTTGGATTTTCATTCAAAATTTCATAATTAAATTGCGCTCACCATTGGATTCACTTCGCACCCGCGCAAAAAATATGTGTTTTCTCACAGACACAATTCCCAACGAGAGAAATACACATTTCAAACCTCACTATCCGCGTCACACGCTTTCCGCCAATAAAAATCAACCATTTCAATCCAACGGCGTAATTACGTATTCACACGGATCGCTAACCAATCCAACGGCCAAAGATCTTTTCCCGTATCTATATAAACACCTGGATTCTCGCACTACCCCGCCAAGTTGTTTGCTTGCATATTCAGTTCTGTGTCAGAGAAGAAAGAAAAATCGTCAGCCATGTCTGGAAGAGGAAAGGGTGGCAAGGGGCTCGGAAAGGGAGGTGCCAAACGACACCGTAAGGTTCTGAGGGATAACATTCAGGGAATCACCAAGCCCGCTATTCGCCGTCTTGCTAGACGTGGTGGTGTTAAACGTATCAGTGGTCTCATCTACGAAGAAACCCGTGGTGTTCTCAAGATCTTTCTCGAGAACGTGATTCGCGACGCTGTCACCTACACCGAGCATGCTCGCCGCAAGACCGTCACCGCCATGGACGTTGTCTACGCCCTCAAGAGGCAAGGCAGGACCCTCTACGGTTTCGGTGGTTAGAGAATTGGGGATTTCTTCGATGCTTTGGAAATTAGGGTTTCTTATAATTTAAATTTCTCTGTCGATATTGTTTAGGGTTTCGAGGATTGTTCTTGTTTGGCTTCGACTCGTAGCTGAGAAATTGTCAATGTGAATCAGAATGAATTGAAATTTTTCAGGAAATTTCATTTTGCGTATCTTTGTTTTCTTGTTTCTTTGCCTGCGCTAAATTAAAAATTAAAAGCATTCATTTAACTCTCGACAGTTTCTTGATATTTGTTGAACGATGCAGCTAGTTTTTGAAGTGTTTCTGGCTGTGATGTTATTGAATTAAATATTGGCTTTACGCTGTTGTTGAGGTATGAATGACATAATTAGGCTATACAAGGTTTCCGCTGTATTTCATTTTCGTTTTGATTACATTTAAATTGATTGTGTAAAGTGTTTTGGTTTTTGATATTTTTCGATTAAAATTCTATCTAGTTAGCCTGTGAACTCGTTTTAGAAATTGCGGCCCTTAAATGATGTATCTCTGGATGCTTGACGTTCCTTTGTTTGTTCGAACAGACCCCTCTGTTATATTTTTAAGGTTTCCGAAATACTTTGTTTTCACCTGATATCGAACAATCACAATACAATGATGTTCTGCTTTGGGTACAATGAAATTAGAATTTATGGCTTCAATTTCTCTATATGCTTTGGGTACTACGCAACCTATTCTTTCTTTCAGGCTGAAGGAGTATCAGTAACACGTTTTATCTTTTTATTACTAGTAAGAAATTTTAGTCAACTCTGTTCACGAAAAAAAACGTTATATTTTCTTTATCGACATTGTTTTAAGTGTTTGTATGACCCGTCTATTGGTGGAGTACCCAATCAAAGGAAATCTTAGTTTTTTAGGTAAATTTTTAAATTTTATTGAAGAAAGGACATTTTAAAGATATGATTGAATTACAAAAGGTTCACCTCTAAATGAAATTTTAATAATAAGAAAAAATTTATAGAACAATTTGGATGATATCAAACACACAAAAGATGTTAACATAAGTTATATTCAATCCTTTTTAGGAGGACAATAATAAATATAAATAACCATAAAGTAATTGTTTCTTGGAGAAGTTGTACTAATTGATATTATCGGAGTTAACTTATTTTTTTAATATAATTAACAATTGATAATATCATAATTAACTTCATCTTTTTAAAACTTATAATTCATATGTTAATCTTCAAGTTAAATTCAATTTATTTGAGGATAGGTACAAAGTTTTCAATTTGAAATTTGAGTAAAATAAATATATAGTAGTGAGGTCTAAACTTCTTTATTTTTAGTTTAAAAATAATTTGAAATATAAGTAAACAATTTGAATTTATTAGAGTTTGAGTAGGAATTGTAAGGTCCAGTTCTTCTGTCGTTGCCCTAATATTTTAAAGGCTGCCTTATAATTGTTAGGCCTAAAGGCTGGCCCAAAAGATAAAACTACTTCCAGTTTGTCCTAACTCACATTTTTCACTTTTGCAAAAGAATCAGGCGTTACCTTTCCTTTTTCCTCACAGAACACTCTGTTAGGGTTTGCCCTAAGTCCCTTTCGAGCTAACTCAAACCCAGCTTCTACTCCGCGTAAGTACTTCTTTCTAACTCGTATGGTTTCCACTAATCTTCCTTGACATTTCCAGTTAGGGTTTCGTAATAATCCACCCCTTGGTTTCATTTTCTCTTCTGTTTTCAGCTCTCTAGTTCATTCCTAGAGCTGCAGTGCTCGCTGTTGCGCCGCCGAGGTCTCTGCTAACCCTTTTTCAGGTATGAGAAGTTAGGGTTTTCTGCAAAATCGTTGGTAACATGATTGTTTGTGCATGATTCATATGATTTAATGTCCTGTATGTTTCTCTGAGTTTTGTGAAGTGTACTCTGTTGCTTTGCTTGGCCTGGTTTCGTCTGTTATGCGAGTGAACAGTGGGTGGGGATTGATAATCTCGCCCAAGCGAGTTGGCTTCGCCTAGGTGAGATGAGCAGATGCTCGTCCAGGTCTTCTCGGGTGAGAGGTCGCTCAGGCGACCAGCTCATTTTGAGTGAGCGAGTATCTCGCTCAGGCGAGGAGGGTCTCTCCTAAGCGAGACAGCGTAACAGCCACTGTTTCAGTATTTTGAGCCTTCGCCTAGGCGATGAGAGCTCGCCTGAGTGAGAGACCGTCTCGCTTGAGCGAGACTCCTCTGCCTAAGAGAGAGGCTAGGCGAGGGTGTGCGATTCAGTTTGGCTTTCTTTCCGTTCGTGGATGTTTGGTATATACTTAATGGGATTACCTTATGATGGCATGATGAGGATGGGGATGAGTATACATGATTAGGGGGGGCTTACATGAAATAAATGGTGAGTTTGGCATGATCTTATGTGGATTATACATGAGGAGTTGGATACGTATGTGGTCACAAATCTGGCATAAACAACGGTGAACATTGATGATTTGTAATTCAGTGGCATGATATTGATATGATGGGAGACACTTTTATCATGATTGGTAACACGAGTTAGTACTGGTTCGACATGTAATAAATGAGGGTTGTTTATGGATGTGGGTATGAATCTCTTATGCATGATGTATGTGGTTATTTCTTGGCTGTTTATATATGTTGGTAAGTGGTCAGTACGTAATCCCTTGAAGTCCCTATGTGGGGCTTCAGGGTCGTGCTTCAGTGGTCGGGACATAATTTCATGGCCCCTGTTAGTGGGTGTCTATGGTGGTGCCCCATCTGTATGGTCTAGTATGGATTCAAGGTAAGGTTGTATCCTGACACTCTAAGGGGTCAGTTAGTCTCATTTAGAGCGGATTTACTCCTGTGGTGAGAGTAGCAGGAGGCCTGTAATTCATTAAGGGCTAACCTTGTGGTGAGGGAAACTGATTCATTGTAACACTTGTAACACATAGCTCGGGGGTGAGTAGATGTATCCACCACAAGTGCAAGCATCCGCTAAATCCAACCAGATTGTATGTATCCGGATGAGTCGAGTCGAGTCCTTAGTGTATTGGTTTGAGAGTCATGGCATGTTGAGTGTTTTATGTGTGGTTGACGGTGAAAGTGTATTAGATTGCTTAATGATATTATTTTGTGCTCTAGCTTACCCTACTTTTGTTATTGTGTGTTCTGCTGTGTGGTACTCTCTTTTGCGATGATCATCAACTTGTTGGTGTGAACATATGCGAGGAACACCCGTGGACAACAGGGAGGTGGTGGTTCCGCTGCATAGTCCGTGTGGGTTGGTTTCTAATTTCTTTATGAGTTTCTTTAGGACTATGGCCCATGTATTTGTTTGTCCTTAGATTTATATACTTTGGTTAAATTCTTTATCCAATTTTCTTTTGGGCATCGTGGTGTGCTTTGGGTTGTAAGGAGTTGAGTTTCAAACTCCCGAAACTCTCGGACTGCGGTAACATGTTATCTTTATATGACGCTACTTTTAATTTCGCTTATTAAATTAAATGGGGTGTTACAGGAATGACAAAATCTATGCACACATTAATATATTAATGAATACTTTAATTTGAATTATAGTTCAAAATTAATTATTTACTTAATTTTATATTTTAAAGATTTGTTTTTAATTAATTTTATTTAAAATTTTAAAACTAAAATATAAAAGCATTCATGAATATCTATAGGTACTAGAAATACTTTTCGTTATGAATACTTTTCGTCATGATACTATGAGAGTTTGAGATAATTTTTTTAGGTGAGTCGGATATATATATAGTATATTACCCGTTTTAAACTTGACCTATTACTATAAGTTTTAGTTCATAAATTTTATATTTAGGTTAGATTTTTTTGAATTAAATATGTTTATAGTTTTTAATACGAAATTGAAATTCAATTTTTTTATTTAAATTACATTATTTTTATTTTTTACGTATTAAACTTATTTAATAATTTAACTTAAACATAATTTAATAAATATAAAAAAATTAACATCATTAGATTAAAAAATTTATGTTTATTTACTTTTAAAATTTAAATATCAAAATATATAAAAGTTTAAGATAAAAAAAATTCTGATTTTACGTTTAAATTTAGGAGCTAAAAAAAATTTTAACTTTATTTTTATTTTTCAATTACATATTTTATAAACTAATATTCTATAATTTAAAAGAAACATTGATATAACTCATTTTTTTAATAATTGTTTCTTATTTTTAAGTGGCCGTAGAATATAAGTTATTTTCAAGTAGTCAATAATTATCTTTGAATAGATTCACACGGATCGCTAACCAATCCAACGGCCAAAGATCTTTTCCCGTATCTATATAATGCTCTGGATTTCGGACTAACCCGCCAAGTTGTTTGCTTGCATATTCAGTTCTGTGTCAGAGAAAAAGGAAAAATCGTCAGCCATGTCTGGAAGAGGAAAGGGTGGCAAGGGGCTCGGAAAGGGAGGTGCCAAACGACACCGTAAGGTTCTGAGGGATAACATTCAGGGAATCACCAAACCCGCGATTCGCCGTCTCGCTAGACGTGGTGGCGTTAAACGTATTAGTGGTCTCATATACGAAGAAACCCGTGGTGTTCTCAAGATCTTTCTCGAGAACGTGATTCGCGACGCTGTCACCTACACCGAGCACGCTCGCCGCAAGACCGTCACTGCCATGGACGTTGTCTACGCTCTCAAGAGGCAAGGCAGGACCCTCTACGGTTTCGGTGGTTAGAGAATTGGGGGTTTGTACAATGGCTCGGAAATTAGGGTTTCTTATAATGTCAATTTTGCTGTCGATATTGCTTAGTGTTTCAAGAACTGTTCTTGTTTGGCTTTGAGTTGTAGCCCAGGGAATTATTGGTTTTAGTAAGTATGAATTGGACGTTTCGAAGGGAAATTCGTTGTGCATTTGTGTTTTCTTGTTACCTAAACAGCACTAAATTAAAAATTAAAAGTATTGTTATAGCTCTTTCTGGTTCTTGAGTTTTCTTGAACCTACGGCTAGGATTTGAAGTGTTTCTGGCTGTGTCATTATTGAATTAAGTCTTTGTTTGCCATTGTAGTTAATGCATGAATGGCATAATTATGCTGTAGAAGAATTCTGTTGTGTTTAAGTTTTGTTAAGATTAGATTAAAATTGATTGTGCAAGCCCTCTGGTTTTGATTGTTTTGCGTTGAAAATCTCTCTTGCAGGCTGGTAATATTGTATAAAAGTTTGTTGCTCTTAAACGAAGTAGCGCTGGATGCTTTACTTTCCTTTATTTTTTCTGAACAGACCCGTCTGGTAAATTTTAAAGGTTTTTAAAATGCTTTGTTACCACCTAATACCGAGGAGAATTGTATTAAAATGATGTTTGGCTTGGCTACAATGGAAGTAGCATTCATGGCTTCAATTTCTCAATAGTTGTCTACTGGTTACAAGATGGGTTTAGTTCATTTGAATGAACATAGGTTACCTAATCTCTAGAGTTGCGAAAAAGGTTAGTGCCACTTTGATGAGTTAAAAAGTAAATGATCTTCTGGAACAGCCTGATCTTCGTAGAGAACATAACGAGTAATTTTGTATGGCTTAAATTTAGAAACAAAAATAAAAATATGTCTAAACTGTTTTTTATTTTTATATTACATAATTTGTGTGTAAATTGTTTCTGTTGACATTGCTAGTAACTAAAGAAGATGACGAAACCACTTGATGAACTTGTGGATCACTCGCTAACGGATCCAAATCCTCATGATAAAGCCTTCTTGATCACTAAGTTCACAGTACTATTTGATAATTAACTTCGTCTTTTTTTTTTTTTTTTTTTAATTAAAAATTTTTTTTTTTTTATTTTTTTTTTATTTTTATTTTTTAATTTTAATTAAATTTTTTTTGGGTTATAAAAAAAAGTTTTAAATTT
>Ga0099822_1011236_pt1 | contig 10953 bp, 6 predicted proteins | sample CowpeawhiteBW_FD_76839 | JGI IMG/M metagenome (GOLD analysis project Ga0099822, IMG submission 76839) | Root nodule microbial communities of legume samples collected from California USA - Cow pea white BW | ecosystem: Host-associated > Plants > Roots > Nodule | place: USA: California | collected... | reverse complement strand
TAATATATATATATATATATATATATATATATATATATATATATATATATATATATATTGCATTTTGTTGATATATCTTTTTGCAAAGTAATAAGTTCAACAAACCTTTGAAAGTTTGATTTATAATTACTCTACTTAGGGTGTTTGTGCATGTCATAATATGTAATTAAAATTTTCTTGCAGTCAACTTATACATTTTCATATAATTACATAGTAAATACTTGATTTACTTAAATTCAAACGATATAAAAATCAACAAATAATAAAAAATTCATAATTAAAATTTGAAAATAAAATAAATTCAAAATTTATTTATTATTAAAATTTAAATGTTTTAATTATTACAATAATTAATTCATATTTTAAAACAAGACTCTTACGTCCAACTACTCATAATCTTTAATTAAAGGCTTAATTAGTTTTTTTTTTTCAATTTTTGGTAGAAAAATTTCAAGTAGCTATTTTTATTTATTTAATTAAGTGTCAATTTTTTAAAAATTAATTTAATTAAATTTTTTACCTTAATATTTTACTAATGATATTAAAGACATATTACTTATCAATTTGAAATATTTTTAATATTTTATAATTTTTACCTTTTGTCTAATTGTCAATGTTAAACTGTGATTAAATTACATTCAAATTAGTCTCAATAGTTTTTTTTTTTCCAACTAAGTTCTTATATTTTTTTATTCAATTAAGATTCTCTCCAAATTGAGACTATTTTTATGTATATATAAATATTTTACTGATATTTTTATTTATTTAATTTTTTATTATATATATATATATATATATATATAAATGAATTAAAAAAATTAATTGTACCAGTACTTTATTTTGTAGTCTTTCTTAAACTAATTAATATTTTTAATTAAATAAATTAAAATAATTATATATTGAATTACTCTATCTTTATAATAATACAATTTTAAAATAATTTTTTATTATTATTTTATTTTATATTTTTATTCTTTTAATTATATAATAAAAATACAATTTTAAATAATGTTTATTTTAAGATTTAATATTTTCAAAAAGAAAATATTTAGACATCCATAATTTTTATAAGATTAAAAATAATTTATTAAAATAAAATTCAATAATTTCATTAGAGTTTATTTAATTAATTTCATAAATATTTAATAAAAACTTAATTTTAATAAGAAAAAGTAAATTTTAATAAAATTATCATTATAACATTTATACAAATAATAAATTTAATCTTGATTTAAAAAAATAACAATAATACTTCAATACACAGGAAAACAAAAAATAAATAAAATAAAATATAGGACTCAATTTAATAAATTCAATGACATTTGACATTAATTTTAATTTATGCCACATGGCATGTAAGAAATTTGACATGCGGACAAACAAATTGAAAAATAAATATAATTAAAATTAAAAGAAAATTAAATAAGTTAAGATTTTATATAGTCTAATTAAATCAATTTTTATTTCTTAAATCGGTACAATCGAAAAAAAATAGACATACTTAAAATTTTTTAATCAAAATTAAGACTAAAAGACTAATTAAATATTAATTAAATAAATTAAATTTTAAGTTTATAATAAATTTGAGTATTTTTAATTAAATTTATATTATACTCATTTTAATATTGAGAATTGAGACGTAATTATTACCTATCATATTTTTTTTTACAATATTAAAAAGATGCGCTAGAAATAATTATATTAATATAAAAATAATATAAATAATGTAAGCCGATGAATGACTTTTATTACATTAATAAAAATAGGTAAGATAATTAGATTGTTATGTTCTCCCACAATTTTCAATGAAAACACAATAATTTTATTTACAATAAATACAAAACCTCACAATATTTAACATAAGTAAAAAAATAATGAGATGAAATAATAATCCCATTACTCACTTAACTACAAACTTGAATAATATAAACCAAGTAAAAAATATAAAAGTTTTGAATGTTAAATAAATACAAGATCTTTTAAAATAGGTTAAAATACATTTTTTGTCAAATTTTCGTGAAGTTTTGTTAAATAAATCATAATTTTGGTTTTGTGTTCAAATATATTCCAATTTTCATTAACACCGTTTAAAGCATTAATGACCATGAACAATGACTGTCACGTGTCACTTTGTTATTTTTTTGAATTTTTTATAATTTTTTATAATGTTTTTAAATATCCACATGTCAACCTAGTATCCTACCACGTGTCAATGTTCTATATTCAATTTGATCCAAATATTTATTATTTTTTTTCAATTTAGTTTAAAATTGACCAATTTTGTCCCTATTGAATATGTGACCAAATTTAATTTTTATATTAAAAATATAATAATGTGAATTTTAATATATTATATAAAAATATTTAATAAAAATGTGAATTTTAATAAAAAAATTAAATTTGGTTTCAATTTGGAAAGGGACCAAATTGGTTCATGTTAACCAAATTTGGGACTAAATTGAACAAAAATAACAAATATAGGGATCAAATTAAATATAAAACATTGACTTTAAAAAGTTGTTTAAAAAAATGAAGGATTGATACGTGAAAATTTACAAAAAAAAAAAAAAAAAAAATCACAAAGTGACATGTGACAGTCAGTGTTCATGGTTGTTAATGATTTAAACGGTGTTAGCAAAAATGACCAAATTGAACAAAATGCACAAACAAATGAAATCTATTTGAACACAACACCATAATTAGGACTTATTTAACAAAACTTGACGAAAATTGGGACCAAAAAGATATTTTAACCTTTAAATATTTGATAGAATTTTAATTAAAAATACTCAAATTTATGATAAAATTAAATTTTAATTTAATTAAATAAAACATGTGATGCTTTTGTTATTTATAGTATATTTTGATTTCATTTACAATAATAGTAATAATACATTTTGCATTAACAAGTAACAATAAGTTTAAATTTATCTTTATAATAATTACTCTCGCTGTGTACTTATTACAGCATGGCCATGGAATTTTTCTTATCTTTTAAGGAACCAACATACAGTAGTGTATATTAAACACACATTCAATACATTGCACTTGAGTCTCCACCACCCTTCACATGTGCCAATAATTTTTTTGGGTCAAAAGAAAAAGTAAGTAAAATAATAAAGAAATTTCCCTTTCAAATAAGAAAAAAAAAGGTGAAATTATATTTTTTCAGTGAGAAATAAAACAACAGAAAAGCAGAGTAGAAAGCAACCATGTTTAACCACTAGGCTAAATAATAAATCAATCACATGTATTAATTTCATAAGCAATAATAACGGTAATAAATAACTGATGTATATTATCAATTTATTTTATCTCGAAATCCAAAAGAGCGAGTCAATTATTAATTTGATTGATTGACAAATGAATATAATAGAATTAATGATAGACCGACAAATAAATATTTTTTATATTAAAAAAGTATTTCTAATACTAAATCCAAGTATTAAGATAAAAGTTTGATTAACAATGTAAAAATCAGATCGGGTGTCATGTTGATATAAACTATAGAATACGCGAATTTAATGAAACGGATAATTCGCTCTTAAGTATAAGTTTGAGTTCAAATTTTCCACCGACAAACTATAACCATGTTAAATATTTGGAAAAAGAACTATCATATATATAAGGGGGTTCCACCTTTTTTAACCGAGGTTAGCTATTATTATTATATTTAAAAAAATCACTAAAATAAATTTAATATGTCAAGTTTTGTAGGATAAATAAAATAAGAGTTTGTAGTCCTTTCTAGGAAATAAAATTAAAATTTATCATTATCTCAGATTTTAATAATTTTAATACATAAAAATGAACGAATACAATTATTTAAAAATAGCAACAAATTATAGTTTGTGAATGCAAACGAAATCAGCGTACTCAATTATTGAATCATAGTATTAGTGTCGTCCTCACAATGAAATTCTTGAGAAACTTTTAAAGCGCGCGAGCGATGCTGGTATTCGCGCCAGATCTTGAAAATTTTCGGTCTCTTTTTGTTTCTTATAATGAATCCAAATCGAAATTGACTCACTTACCACTTTCGTGGCCAATTTTGCAACACATAATTATTTATTTAACGAAAATTAAATACTTTATATTTAATTTCATTTTTTTGGCACGATTGAATTATATTGTAATGAGTAAAAATAATTAAGGTGTTAAATTAATACAGACTTATCATGTTTGATTTAGACCGGACTTAATTCATTGTTAGTTCTGACACAGAACTTTGAAGTTAAGGTTAAATAATTAAGCCTGATTAAAAATTATAAAGGAGCAGACCAAACTTCAAAATTATGTTTAGGAGATATTAATTAAAGAAAAAAAAATTAGGATTTTTAAAAAAAAAAATCTAAGAAAATATAATTTTTTTTCTAAATTAAAAAGATTGAGTATCCAAGTTTTCTTTTTGTTCATATAAGACAACAATGTTTTAGATATTCATATGTTAGAAATTGAAGTTGGTGGAATAGAGTTTGGGTAGTCAATTTCTTTGAAATAGAAGCTAATTTTAAATAAGACCACGATTGTTAATTTTTTTTTAATTGTTTGGATATAACATTAATTTCGAGAATTCTCTTGTGGCAAAAGCATCCTTTATGTGCATTTTTTTTTGGAAAAAATTAGCCAAACAAATAGATTTTAAAAAATTGAATATTTGTGAGTTGTGTTAAGGTGACACCACTTTAGTCAAAAGTATTTTTAAGTTGAAGTTGTGATAATGTAATACAATTTTAGTTCAATGCATTTTAAACTGAAATCATATCAAGTTGACATGATTTGTTTAATTTTTGTAAAAAATTTGTTTGTGTTGAAAGTACCATGTTAGCTATAGATAAAGTGATTTCAAAGTATATAAGTACGTACAAATCTCACCCTACCAGCCGATTTTGTAGGGTTTAGTTAGACTTAAAGTTCACTTCTTAACATATTATTAGAGCCAATGGTTAAACCTATTCTAACGAGATTTGTCGTTTGTTCAATCTATTACAACATCCGCTATTGGAAAATTTGTTTGTTGAGCATATTGTTTCACCCACTATCGGACAAATCATTAACAGACTCACATAATTTCAAATTCCTGCAAATTGACACGACTTTAACTTTAAAATTATTAAAAACTAAATTATTGTGACATTAACACAACTTCTTTACAATAAAGTATATTTAATTTTGAAAGAAGCAATTGTTCGATAATTTCCCCTGAACAATTTCTGGAGCAAAACTTTGACTCAGTATGATTTAGTCATCAATCACGATCAGTCGTGAATGTTGTACCTCGAATTAGAAGGAACACAAGGTGACAATGTGGAAAACTTCGACCAATAGTTACCCGAGATCCTCTCTTTAACGCAAGTGTTGGAAAATTAACATAAGATCCTGTCTTCACTGTTTTGTAGCCGTTTGACCATATATCATCATTTTGGATGACTAATTATGAACTGTGAAAATTTGAATTTGAATGAATGTTGGACCACAAAAACCATAGCAAGCTGAGTTTAATTAGTTTCACTTAGGATCCCCGTTTCTTGGATTCAACACATAACCACAGACGTGCCTAAACATAGATTTCCAAAAAGAGACTTTAGGACACAAATTTCTAACCCTTTTAATCTTTCAAATTCTCCTTTTTCTATATACTATCTGAATTTCAACTTTTTTTTTCTGCTTTTGCAGTTTCCCTCTCATGGTCGTGCACTACCAAAACACACACACTTAAATCTTATTCCTTCTCTGCTTCACGCCAGTGTTTGTGCACATTTCAAAACCCATATTCCTCACCTTTTATTCAAATTTTTTAAGCAAATTACACGACACGACACAACACAAAGACTTTTCCTCATGGTTGAAATTCAAAAGAGAGTGTTGTTTACTGTTTGAGATCCGAGCTTAACAGGTTGTCATTCACACCCACCCTTTGTTTTTTGGTTCTTTTTTAACTCATCCCTTACGGTAGTTTCACCATTCTTTTCTCTTGGTTTGCGTTATTTTCTTCTACATGCCCGAGGTATAGTCAAATGTTTGTGCAGATGATCGCACACTGTGTTCGATTCTGACACACATTAACAAAGAACTGATCCACTATCGTGCTAACCAATTCCTTCATTCTGCATAATTTTATGCTTTTATATATATACCTTCGGTGCTTGCCTACTTGCACATCGTGTGCAAAACTATTCCTTCTGCCAAAGGCTACCGTTTTACGCTTTTGCCTTTGCTTATTACATCCTCACGTTCAAACATCACGTATCACGTGGCTATTAATAACCTGTCACATTTCAGAACAAAACTCTGCATCACAATTTGTCACATTGGATCCAATTAATCCAAAAATTTAAAACAAATAACCTTTCGAACACTACCCATCAACCTTATTTAAAAAATTTCTTCTCTCTCTCTGTATATAATTTCCTTGGCATATAAAGGTAGAATTATTATGTCTATGTAGTTCAGAATCTTCTCACTATTTTAAAAATTAAACAGCTGGATTAAGTAGTAATTTTACAATTTCCAAGGTGTGTTTGTCTTTAAAAATGGATAAAAGCTGTGTTAAGATGATGATATAGTAACGAAATAAGGTATGCGAAAGCAAAATGCCAAATTCCATGGCACAAGGAAGTACAGTGTTTTCTTATAGAATTTGTAGGCTTAACATGTTTGGCTTTATAAAAGAGTAGAATATATTAGTTAGTTGTTTATTTCTTTTCGAATTCATATTGCTATGTGATGCATTGTGAGTTGGATGACCGTTTATATGTGCATTATTATGCAAATGTTTTTTTTTTTTGGAATAATATGTAAAATTAATTCGGGAAGGAATAAGACTAACTCCCACCTTCACGATAATCTTTTGATGTATTTTTTCGTTTCAAACTTTTATTTTCTCATTTTAATGCTGTCTATTACAGAGTAATTATCATAATAAATTGTTATTAATTATATGAATTACAATATTACCATGTAGACAATAATTATAAAATTGATTGATATATGAATTACATATATAAAAATAGTATATCATCACATATTATCTTACCTTTGATACAATATTTTTAACATAATACGTAATTGATAGTGTGTTGGGTTGATAGAGTGGATTAAGTAACCAAAAGAAGGATTGTGTTACGAAAAAGTTACAATATTAATAAGAATAACGATATATGAATAATAAAAACAATGTTATTTCTTATACCGGAATCAAATGAATTTTAAATGTGATTATTAATCAACAAAATAAAAAATGAAGTTTAATAACATTTTTAAATAAATTTTACATGACTTATATATATATATATATATTTTCCATTGAAGATATCATTGTAGCAGTATTGATGACGACAAATATAGTGATGAAAGTAATAATAATAACATTATCCTTGAAATTTAAGTTTTATATAATAATTCCGAAAAATAAATGGTACAAAATTTGATTAAAACTAATTTTCGGTTGAATTGAATCAAGGTTTGTTTGAATTTCATATCACCGTGTTAAAGATAACCGCATTAGGAAAAATCTACTGCAAATTATATTTCACCCTAATGTTATTTTCAAATTCTGTTCTTGGCAATACAGTTTCCGCACAAATTGCATTATCAAAAGAAGTTTTAGCTGGGCAAATTATGCGATTGCTAGCTTTATACATTTATATTATTAAGCCCACGTAAATAGCCACTATTGTCACTCTGATTTTGCTCTTTTGTTTAAAATATTTGGTAGCTGGGATCTCGCAGAATTTAATTCCCATTTACAAACATAAACTAATTCCAGAAAGTGGAAAAAAAAACATGTCAACTGAGTGAGACAAATCGAATTTGTCTCTTTTAAACAATTGATTTCCAGCTATTCTAACAAGTCCTTGAGATTCATCACTTCATTAAATTAGTTGCACACCAAAACCATCTTTAGAGACATAAATGAGTACACTAAGATTAAACAAATCAGAGTGCTGAATATTTCATGTCAATTAAAAATAAAATTAAAATTAAAACTTATTTTGTGAAAATTGGTTGTATGTGTTGTTGATTTTCATATGATAGAAATGAAATAATGCAACCAAACCAAATCAATCCAACGCCGCGTAATGGCATTCACTGTCTAATGTGCCTCGTCCTCGGCTACAAGCTTCCACAACATATGCCGTATTTTCTGTGTCTCCACGAGAAACCCAAATCTTGCAGCAAGAAAATAAAAAAAGGTAAAAAATGGCTCTATAAATTAGTATCTACTAATTAAGAAATTATTAAAAAATAGCACATAGGTTTGTTTTTAATACTCAGAAAAATAGGATCCCACGTGGAAGGAGATTGGGTCCATCTCGATTCTTTCCAAACAGTCCTGTCTTTTTACTTCTGCTTCGTAATTAAGTAATGCTAATCACCAACATTCTTAATTAAAAACAAAACTACTATATAAACACTGTTTTAGTTGTTTAATTATTTTCTTTCCCATAACTAAAAGTAGTTAGAACCACAACGAAAATCCATGTGTTTCCACATTACTCTTACCCTCTCTTTTGATCTCTTATGTAATAACGGTTACTTTTGTTGAAAACAAACATTAAAAAACACGAATCCTTAAAATCGAAATTGTGGAGAGAATTAGAAGGAAGAGGTTTGGAGAAAGAGCAGTGGAGAGGTGGCAAAGTGGTTTTGTCTTGGCTTAAGCATTGTCTTTATCGAAAATGGAAACGAGAGAGGGTGGTTTGGTTCACACTCTGGCTATCTTATTTTTCTTGTCCCCTCCTCTTGTTCTTAATTACATCAACTAATAAACAACTAATCTCTGTTATTTTGTGTTTATTAGTCAAATCCAATATTCAGTCAACCTAACTCCGTGGACTGTGGACGGCGCATACTTATATAACAACACATAGCATTAGCATATCAATGAAGACAATAAATTATAAACAACTGAAAGCAAGTGTCATATACAATTGCAATTACCAAGACTCATGATCCTCTGCCATCTTCTTTTTCATCCTTCTTAAGCCTCACATTCGTAATCAGTAATCCAATACTTTCTATTTATTCTTTGTGCTCTTCTTAAAACCCACATTTTAAGAAAATTTTAAATAAAATAAATCTTTCAAGAAGGAACCGATAAAAAATACGGGTCCATAGGTCCGTATTTATGCGAAACGGATCAGAATTTTTAACCTATTTTAAAAATATAAGACGGGTCATTTCGATCTGCATTCTACAAGTTAAGTACGAGTCGAATCTAAATAGGTCAGACCAATTCACGTCACCATTCATAGATGAGATTCCGTACCAAAATAATTATCAATTTTGAAACTACTACTTTTTTAAGAGAAATTTATCAGAAAAATTCAATGCTAATGATACCTTAATCCAATTTAATGAGAGATTAACTATATCTCAAACCCAATCTTAAAACAACAAATTTATGGATTATTTTTTTATATGGTATTCAAGTTTTTCATAATCAATTAATTTGTGATTTAAATTCATATTTCAATTTCCAGAAAATAAGTACATTCTTTGACACTTTATTTAAATATTTACCCTGAAGAGTTGAAATATTTTTCCTTTTTTATATTATTTTTATTTGATTGAAATAAATGATCAATAAATCAATATTAATATCACATTGATTACATGTTAGGGAAACGGATTTTTGGCAGGCACGGGTCTGGTACGTGGGAGATAGGCCGAGTGTTTGGGCCTACAGATTTTTGTTTCTTTGGGCTTAGGAAACACCTGTCTATAAACTTTGGGCCTTTTTTGTGTAAAGATTAAGATTTGACAAATAACTATCAAAGAGTAGAGAGACAGGTGTCAGAACAAGAGCAAATCAAGCAAGGGAGCAGGAGTGAGGTTGATAGAGATGCGCAGCAGCATATAAGAGTGTTTCAATCCCCACTTCCCAGAATGGCTTCCACACCCTGCTCCTCTTCTACTTGTGCACCAATACAATCGTCCCTTTTCTCCTCCTTCACGCTACGACGTCGTTTGCCCCTCGTCGGAGCGTTTTGCATGCTTAGTTTGGGACTCTCTAATATTTACACCCCCTTCTATTCCTCTGCCCTCAAAACCGGGTGCGTTCTGTCTCTCTTGCGGTATTCGCTGTTCCGTCTTCGTAACGTAATCCACTTTCTCTTCGTTTCTCTCTCCATTGAGTTCAATTCATTGCCTCTGTTTCAGATCAAAATTGGGTGTCCGCAGCCACTCCGCCATCAGAATGGAAGCAAATAGCACCACTGTCCCCAGCATTGTTGTCTATGTCACTGTTCCCAACAAAGAAGCAGGTACTAGGTTTGGCTACGAACATTTTTTTTTTTTTTTTAAATTTTCTCTCTTTGATTTTCACGTGTGTTGATGGTCGTGCAGGTAAGAAATTGGCTGAAAGCATTGTCACGGAGAAGCTTGCAGCTTGTGTGAACAGGGTACCGGGTGAGAATTTCGCACTTGAGATCTCTTATAATCACTTACAGCACACTCCACCTTCTTCGTATCTGTGGTTTAAAAGTAGTAATATTTGGAAGGGGTTTGGTACTTTTAGATATTAATTGTTGTAACGAAGTACTTCTTATAATTATGCTTTTTTTCTTTTGTGATTTTGTCTCTGGATTGGAATTCGTTTTGGTAAATAAATGATTCTGGACAACGAGGAAGAACCACATATATGGTTGCCATTGCATCGTAGTTAGACTACTAAGATTGTCTTGAATTAGATTTTTGTTTTCAATGAAATAGCAAGCTCCGGAATAAAAAAATTTGCTTGTATTATGGGTTACTTTGTTTTGCATTTTTGGCATGCCCCGTGTAGGTAACCAATACTTGAATGAATTCCACCACATGACATTTGTCTTCACTTTGAGCTTATATGTTTCAATTATGGTGTGTGTAACCATGTCCACCAGTGGCATTGTTCTGGTAGGGTGGAAAAGGCCAGTCTTGATATGGTCTTGACTCTTGAGTCAATTCGTTTTC
>Ga0099822_1011234_pt1 | contig 10954 bp, 5 predicted proteins | sample CowpeawhiteBW_FD_76839 | JGI IMG/M metagenome (GOLD analysis project Ga0099822, IMG submission 76839) | Root nodule microbial communities of legume samples collected from California USA - Cow pea white BW | ecosystem: Host-associated > Plants > Roots > Nodule | place: USA: California | collected... | reverse complement strand
TTTTGTATGATGGGTGGGGTACCATGGTAATTAGTTTTAATAATTGAACTTTTGAGTTAAAGTACTTAAAGGTAAAGTGGTCATCATCAAATCAGAGGCATAAGTGGGAAGAAGTATTATTTTACTGCTGCAGGATCACAAATTTTATTGTTGAGATTCCAAACTCAGTGAAGGGAAATCTAGGATGCTTTGGACAACGCAAACAATATTTAACTTTGTAGTGTTCATGCCAAACATTGCTTAATTCTCATTTTCTATTATCAATCATCATCATTTCTTTCTGCTAAAGAGCACATTAAAATTAATCTCAATCTGTGTTCACCAAAATCTCTTCCTACTTTGTTAAGTTGCTTTCAAATGAAAAGAATAACATAAAATAAGGGTATTAAGAAATGATCTTCATAAGGCATTTGAACCCACCTATGTTAAGTTTAATGTTGAATAATTGGCTGAAACACCTCACACGGTAGAATACTAATCAGATGAACCAATTACAATTCAGCACCAACGAAGCAGTGCCTCAAAAGAATAGTTTCCTCAATAAAAAAGAACACCCACTAGTGACTAGACGATGATGCCCCCATTATGACAAATTAGAAGCTGAACCAATTATATAGCAGGTAATTGGTTTAGTTCTGTGTGTTGAATACTCCAAACATTGTTATCTTACAAAATCTTGGTGGCACTACGAGTACCCGAAAAGGCAATCACATAGTATTGTATAACACAGTTGTTGCTGCTACAAAACAATTCTGGTCTGTGTCAACGTGACATGACTGCTTCTTTGGCATGTTCCCACCAACTGAAAATAAATCCTTATGAACCCGAGGAAATGGAAAATAAAGTAGCCATTGATAAGCCTTAATTAGGAAACTAATGATCACAAAATGGTTATTTCATTTTGACAAACATGTATCGGGCACAATGCAATCAAACAACCACGATAGAAGCACTAGTTCTGTGCAATAATGCCACAGCCACAAGTTTTCTCCAAAACATTATTCTTTTATCTATTATTTCAGATGAACTTTTTTTTATTTAACTTTATCATTATGAAGAAAGGCATATAAAGTATTGATTATGTTTATTACCTTTAATTCTGGCAAGACCCTCTGAATTTCTTACTTGCCATCTGCAACTGTCATTTATTGTATTGAGATCACACCACTGGTTTCTAGGATTCCTTTAGCTTAAAGAAGGCAAAACTTAAAAGTAAGCATTATGTGGTGAAGCTCATGATCCAAGTGAGCCAAGGCTAATATCATTACTTCTTTCTGGTTTTCTCTGATTTCTGTGATGCATCATTTCCTAAAGCTCTGATGCAAGCTGTCTTCTACTCAACAATTTAATGAATCTTTTGCCATTTCCTTCTGCATCTTCACAATTATTGCTTCATCACACACAACAATGGCTGTTTCAGTTTCAGCAGTGTCAAGACAGATCCAAGGAGAGAAATTAAGAAGAAATAAAATTATATTTTAAATATGATTCAGTGGCACAAATATATACTAAACAAGTAAGCATTTAATTTCCTCACAGAGTCACGATAAGCATCATATCTGAAAACTCAGAAGTGAAAGAACCATTTTCTACTGACAAAAAATTACATGTAGAAAAGTTTTTACCATCTCTCTCTGTTTCACTCATTGTATGCATTTAGAAAGCAATGTTTCGCCAAATGCAACTAATTGGTTAGGGTTTCTGAATGAGGGATTAAACAGCTTTGTCTTTTGCCAAATTGCAATGGTGATTTAGGTTTACAAATGTTTGAAGAACTTGTAAATGCAATTGCTATAAAGGAAATCAAAGAGATGCTAGAAATTGAGAGGGTAATATTAATTTTGGTTGTCCTTGTTCTTTCTCCAATTTGTCATCAATTTTTTGTCACGTAATAGGGTATTTTATTAGATGAGTCAGTGATTGATTCCCATTCTCCAACAACATTAATTAGTCAAAGTCTTGCGCACCGAATGGGCTCTGGCCCAAGTAGCACCAAAGTGGACTAATAAATGTTTATTGACCTCCATAGCACAAATACTTAATATATTCATTAATTTTGTTAAAGTTAATGATGGAAATAGGTATAAAAAGTAATACTTTTATAAAACTATGTATTTCTATTTTTTTAATCATTGATTGTTAATTATTTAATGTTAATAATATATCTTAATCGTCAAATTAAAAAAATAAATATTGATGATTGATTTTTCAAAAAAAAATACTTAACTTAATTAAGATCTTAATCGTCTAAACATTTTTGGACAATTTTTTCTGTAAACATTTTTAAGAGAAAAAAAAAATTCTTAAATTAAATAATTTGTTCAATCAGGTGCTTAAATGTCAACTTCTGACATCAATGCAGCATTATTACATTTGAAAAAGAAAAAAAAAACTTTTATTAATAAATGTTCTTTTCAAACATTTTCATAACACAATTTTTAATTATTAACTAAATTTTATTATGATTGCAGAACTTCTATAATTTTTAAAAAATTTTGTGGGATCTAACTCAATTATTAATTAATTGTATAAAACATTTGGAAAATGACTTTTTTCTTTAACAATATCGCTAATGAATATATTACACTCTCTGTTTATTGAGCGTGATTGGTAAATTTAAGAAAATATAATAAATTTTATCTAAAGGACAAAACTTACACAGCTTGATTTAATCCACCCTCTATTGTTATTAGGGTTGAACATACTTTTGGGTTTTGTAAACATATCAATTTTTTTTTATCTATATAAATATATCTTTTGTTTTATGTTTCTTTTTAAATTCCTACAATATTATGTATATATGATTAAATTTAGTTGGTTAGATACTTTTAATTTCTTTTTTTCACTTCAATGATGTTTGGATTTCTTAAATTTAATCATCATCCTCAACAACTTAATAATTTGATGAACCTAACATCTCAGTTTATATTAAATTCGATAGAACTTTAAGCTTGATCTAATAAATAATTCCAAAATTAAAATTTTCGGCGATACAATATCAAAGAGATTACTTACTTTATTTTTTAAAATAAAAAAAAAATGTTTTTTTTAATGGGGTGCAAGTTTTGTCCTAGGTATATTAGTTGTTCTTCAAATGAGCTTTAATTAATTACTTTATATATAATAAAGATGGGAATAGGTGTCACAAAAGAGATGAGAGTAGAGAGGACCCCACAGTTTTTCTTATAATATCTCTGACAACTTTGTGATTAGCTTTACCCATTTTAAAGAAAAAATAAATAACCTATTATAAACTTTTTCAAATTCTAGAATATTACCTTGTAGGGTACGTATGTTATGTCTTTGCATAGCACAGTGGATTCATTACACAGGCCCACCACAATCATTGACACCAATTTTATTCGTATTCGTATTGTATTGTATTTTCTACATACATACACAAACAAAGTACAATGTTAACTCAAAATGGATATAGTCTTGTTTTAAATTCCATTCCAAAATTGTTTATTCAAAGTTTGAATTTCGCATGTAATAAAAATAATACAAAGGTGTGAAAAAGAAATACAAGGAGTAAAATTTAATACAATAAATACATAACATGTAAAAAAAATTAACATTGAGATTGCATCTCAATATATTAGTAACTACTTTATCCAATAAGAATGCGACATCTTCTATGTTCTTATGGTCAAAAGTTTACCTTTTATTAATGAATTATTTTCTTTTACATAATTACTTATTAGATTTAATTTGTCTACAACAAGTTGACTACTGTACATGGTTAATTAATAAATTTGCTTATTATGAATTGGAGTTGAAAAATGATATCCCACATTTCACGTCTCTTCAATCAGTGATATTCCAGATGTAAAAGTGATACTAATTGTTTAGTTTCTTTTGAAGGATAAACTCACACTTAATAATCTTGCCTTAAATTTCTAATTCAATAATTGAAACTCGATTATGACTTAAACAACAATAAAGCTAAAAATATGTCTGTAGTCTAAAAGGTGTGAAAACAAGAACACAAAGACGATAGATAATCTAAATTTAATACTAACAAATATAACTAATTAACCATCCAAATTAGGTTGGGTATAAATTTTGGATTGGTTAAAAGCTAAGTTTCCCTCCACTCTCTATTAGTAAAGGCCATTAAAGGAGTTTATTCCAAAGAATAAACACTAATTATGATGAACCATGAAAGTCATACTCGATCATGGTTAGGATTTAGACCAAAAGACAAGTAATAGTGGAGTAAAAATAGGTTGATTTTTCTCCTTCAATCAATGATGTCTTAATTATAAATACGACAAAGGTAATTAAGGAAAGGTTTATAGCTCTTAGTTTAACTGAAATAAAATATAGTTAAATATGTTTGAAATAGATAAAACTGTTATTAACTGTATACACAAGTTGGTTCTTTATGCAAGAAAGAAAAAATCCGCTTCTAAAAATTCCCAATATTTAAAAATAAATTGAGCATTTCACCAAGGTGTTTGAACTAATGTAGTCTATGAGGGCAAAAGAGTAAAAACGTGGTCCGTGGTAAAAACTAATAATTCAGGAAGTGGTGTGACTTGTGAGAGTATCGAGGTTTCACTAACTAGTTTAATTTTCAACTACATAAATCCCTGTCTTATATATTAAATTTTGTTTTTGTTGACAAGGCCATAAAGAATATTTATTTACATTACTAGTTAAAAACAAAAATTTAAAAATGATTGGTTTTTAATAATGTAAAAAAAATATGAAAACATTTAAATTCACTATTTTCAAAAGGCAAACCAAATGTGATGGTAGACACGTGTCCTGCATTTGAAAGCAGTTTCCCTGTGTTCCCACAGACTGAGAAAGTGGAATAATATGCCATTATTACCAGTCACAGTCAAATTAGCTTAATTTACCTCCTCACGCATTCTCACCTTTCTTTTTTTACTGTGGGCCCTCCATCCGTTCACAGCGTTTTCCTTTTACCACTTTGGTTGAAAAATCATACACCATAAATACAATCACCCGTTAGTCTTTCCATCTAGAGGAAACGGGACAATCAATTTTCAATATATTTTTTAACAAAGAATAAAATTTCTAATAAAATTTCATATTTTTATAATGTCATAAATATAAAAACTCCGTTTTCTTGTAAATATACAGAATAATATAAATAAGTGATAGATTAATGTAGTCTCTGTTGTTCTTCACGGATTTCCTGTTTTAGTTCATTTCGAAGACGGATAAGATACTAGGGTGGGAAACCCCTCCGTATGTCGCACGGTAAGAGACACAATTTTCTCCGTTAGATCTGTTAATTTTTTGATTAATGGATGAGATTAAATTTACCTTTTCTTTCCTCCATCATTTCCCTTTTTGTCCCCAGTCTCTCTTTTCTCTTTCTCTCTTTCTCTCTCTCCCTTGTCGACCCAGATGGAACGTCAATAACCATCACGGCACCAACTCATCCACCACAACGTCACTACCTGCAACCCTTTTGTTGGCGGTGGCCCGTCGTGGGAAGAGAGCACCGCCACCGATTTTCCCTTTCACGTCTCGCAAGGTCGTGTTAGTGAGTTTAATAATTAATACTAATATTAATAGTAGTAAATAATAATTTCGTTTTCCAATTTCTCTTGGATTGTTGTATGGGTAAGAATTTCCATATCTGGTTTGAAAAAAAAAGAAAGCGGGAAACAAGAGAAGGAAAGAGGAAAAGAACAAATGAATCGCAGCTGCCGGAAAACAACTCCGACGGTGGCGACATACTATGTTCACGGCGGTCATGCCGTCGAGCACGGCAATGGAAACCAGTGTCGGCAGAAGGAAGGAGAAAAGGTATGAAACAATGAGATGAGGGCAATATTGGAAACAAAGATAAAAAGGAAAAAAGAATAATAAAAATAACAAACCACAAAACGCAAACCTTCATTCTTATGCTTCCTCTGCTGCTGTCACTAACATCACTACATTTCTCACCTTACCTGCTTTTCTACTAGTCTGATGAAAACATAAACTGTGATCTTACTAATTAAAGTCATAAAAACATGAATACTAGTTTAAATACTATTGATAAAATTTAATGAAAAGATGAATAAATTTTATGAAAGAAAAGTTTCACCCGTCTCCTTTATAGGGACAGAGACCTTGTGACTGCTCTATCCCTGCTTTCCATCTCAGAAATCAACCACCCAACCTCAAAGACAGTGGTAATGGAATATCCATATATGAAAGTTCAAGACTCAGCTGTTCAGAAATTCTTTTACTAAAAACCCACTTCCTAAATACATCAGGATTACCAAACAAGAATTTGCTAATGGAACTATTTTTGTTTGAAGAAATCATTACAAACCTACACACATATTAACCCAAACACAGATATAATTCAACTACTGTTCTTCCACAGTAATATAGACAAATAACTCGATGCATTTTTTGGAACTTCAAATAAACAATGTATGTTCTTCTAAAGTTAGATTCTGCAAATATTTACTCAGGTTTATTACATGGAGTACTCAATGATGCTTCTTACAGAGTCCCCTTGCAACAGTAAGAAAAAAAAAAAAGAAAAAAAAAAGGAGTAAAACTGAAAGGGCAAAAGAAAAAGGGCTTGCTCTTATCCAAATATTTTGGTTATACTTTCAATTTTTAATTAACTTTTTTTTTTCAAAAAACTAAGTGCAAAATTTTGTTATGGCTTGTCCTTGAGAAGAGAGGCTAATCCGGTGACCACCTTTGTTCCTCTCTCAACACTCCTCACTTTCAATGCAGGTGGCTGCCACGTCGGAGTCGCAACCGGTGGCAAGTTCCTCTCGCCACTGCAACAAGTCTCCAACTCCGGCGATATTTTTTCGCCGAAGATCAGTTCTAATTCACCACAATCACTCTTGGCAGCACTGTCGCCGACGCTCAAGTTCTCCGTCGAGCCATTGACGTTAGAGGAAGACGGCGGATTCGTCCTGGTGCATGAGTTGGAGAGCCACTTGGCTAACATGTAGTCAGTCTTCCGCCACGGCGGAACATGCATCCCTTTCTTCTTCAAGCTCTGCTTTGCCGCCTCTGACACAGCTGCGACGATCTGGAAAAGACGATCCGATTTCCCGACGAAAATGAATGGCAGGGACTGAAGGATCGCCTTGTATGTCCCTGTGGATCGAGCTATGTCGAACTCCGATCGGAAATCTATATCAATTATCAACCTCTCACCTTCCACAATCACATCGATGTATTCATATTCACCTGAACCAACATCACAACAATCACTTCTCCATAATTATTTAAACAACACTAGGTATTTTCTTTTTCGGAAAAAATTGGGGAAAACAAGTAAAATAGATTACCAGCAGGGAAGGTTGGGGTTTTGTCCCACTTTGAAATGCATATGGAAGAATCGTAACCGAGAGACGATAGGCTTTCGGTCACGATCTTCCTTAAATCGTCTTTTCGCTTGTAGACCTTGCTGTTGTTGTCAACAATCTTGGATGTGTCAGCTAAGAGGTTTCTCTCCACCACACTCGCACAAGGAATCAAGCTCTGCGAAGAAGACAAGTACGTAATTCAAACTAAAGTGTTTGGATGCATAGAAAATCCTGAACTAGCAACTTAGGTTTTGGCAATTTGAGAAGTTCGCTTGTTAGTTACCTTGAGTGTGTCACTGGCTTCGCCGAACGAGCCAGAGGAAATAGATTCACCGAAGATGTCGAGTTCCTCGTCGGAACTGTCGTTGCTGTTGCCGTTAAAGCAGTTGCAGCGGTTGCGACCACATTTTGCGGTGGTCGGAGCCGGTTTCTCGTTGCTCTCTTCTATGAAACTCTGCACCATTTTGTCCAGGCAGATGGAGCTGGGCTCGAACTCCGCAGCCGTGTCTCTACCGTTGGACTGAGGAGGCTCCCCGGCGGCAGGTTTATCCGAGGAGGAGGAAGTCTTCAGCACATTTGGAAACTGACGGTCAAACACGAACAGTCTTTTCAAGCGCGACTTCAGCACCGGCTTAACGGGGTCGTTCCGAACCACCGCTAGCTTCTGTGAATCCACAGGGATGGGTTGGATCTTCATTGGAGGCATGAATGACAAAACAGAGGAGGAAAACCTCAAGAAAATAGAAATCTTAGGAAAACTTGTACCTATATCTAACAACCACTCTATCATGAATGTTCCATTTTAAGGGAAGAAGTATCTAATAACTTCTAGACTAAGAGAGTAGAGGAGAAGTTGGCAAACATTTGGAAATCAAGGTTTTCCTGAAAAACATGACTGCGATTATAAGAGAGACGTGCATTATTGGTAGAGACAGAAGATAGTTTTGCCGGAATGTTCATTTCACCGGCGAGATCCCTGTCGCCGGAGGTGGATCACGAGTTTTGGAAGAAAAACAGTGAAGAAGGTTAAAGAGTGAAGAAACAAAATCACCTGTGTATTGTTTGTTTAGGTTTCTGGATTAGGTGTAAGTGAGGGAGGCAATGGTATTTATAGCAAAGAGGCAAAATTGCTGACATGGCTTTATATGCCACGTAGGATCTATGTGGAATGGACTATCTGCATAGCCAAGAAAATCACGGAGCACTTAGGTTGGTGACGCGTGTTGGGGAAGATTATCTTGCACTATAAGCATTGGGGTTTTTTTAAGGATGAATTGACGGTGGTACCCTTTCCACTACGTCGAATATCGGGTAGATGCCCCTCGTGTTCTGAGGTTATGGAAAACCACCCCACTGTATTGTGATCGTGGTGATTATGCATTAATACATTACCTGCATTTTATTTAGAAAATTATTTGTAATTGTTGATTTTGAGATTTTAAATTTGAAGGGTGAAGAGAGAGGAAAAAATTTGAACCCTTTGATGTGAGATGAGAGAGGAGGTTTTTTCGTGAGGTGTGTACGAAGACATGGTATAGTGGTGGATCAATAGAATAAGTCTTGGGAAACAAGTTTTAAGGGAGGAAAAGATTTTGCTGGATTTAATTTAATATAATGTACATTATTTTTATTATTTATTTTCCCTTCACTGTAATTTCTTGATATTAAAATTTTTAAATGTAAAAGGAGTTGTGTTTTATTTGTATATTTTTAATATTATAGTCATTTTTTGTTTTGAGAATTTTTTTCAAGGTCATATTATTTTGAGGTTTCATAATATTATATAAATTTTTGTCTTTGTATTTTGTTCCAATATAAGTCACACTTTTATTGATTTTTATTTTTATGATCTTCATCTTATTTAAAACTCTCCCAGCTTATATTGTCATGTTTTAATAGAAATTTTGTATGAAATACTCCGGTTTTAAACATAAAAAAAAGAACACACTATGAAAAACTTTAAATTAATTATAGTATTTTTATTAATTTAATAATACACTGAAGATAAAAAAAAAAAAAAGAGATATTGATGTTATTATTTTGTGATGTTTGAGACACCTGTACTGTAAAAGCTAAATCCCTAATAGAGTATTTCAGGAAAATTGAACTATTAATAATAATGAGCTGTTATTAATTTTTTTTATTAACTCGAAAAGAATAATTGAAATAATTTTTAAAATAAAATTGTTTGTCTTTTAAGTTATATGACCAAATTTTGTAATGAACTAATGATTCATAGATGTCAAATTTTATGATAAAACCTGTCATAACTTTATTTACAAGTCATATAACCAATTTTAATATTTTTTATTAAAAAATTTAATCAATAACTTGTATTACTTACTGAAATACATTTAAACAAAGTTACACATGGTTCATTCAAGTTGTTAATTTTAATTTTAAATGCTATTTAAGGAGCTAAAAAGGTGTGATAGGGATTACATTTGGGGGAACATGCCTGGGGTTGATAATTTTAAATTTATTTAATAAAAAATCATTTTCATTAACCACGTATTTTATTAGTATATAAATTTTTTATTTCATCCTCATTTATTTAAGAAAACATGTATATTCAATCTCGTGTGCATACTTGTACAGATCTTTTTACTGTTTTAAATATTAAATAAATATTATTTTTATAAAAAAAATGCAACAAACAAAATATTTTATTATCAAATATTCATTATAAAAAATATGCACATTTCTATTTTCTAATATCAAATATAATGAAATAATTATAATTATATAAATATGAAATAAAATAAATAAATAAAAATAATCACATATATCTTATAAATAAGTTATAAAATTAAGTCTCAAAATTAATTGACAAAATTAATTCAATTATGTGACTTATGTGAAATACTATAATGAATTTATGTGTAATTTAATAAATAAAATATATATATTAATCATTATAAGAAAGTCATAATAAAGATAAAATAAAATAAAAATTTAACTTGATAGATTTTGATTAATAAAAAGAATTAATATCTTGTATATGTTATGTTAATGTATGAGAATTATAAATTTTAAAGATTTTTATAATTTTTCGAAATGAATTAGAAATCTTGGAAGACAACAAATTAACTTACATTAAAAACCAAACTTAATATAAGTGTTTTAAATCAGTAATAAGTATGACAAGAGAGATATGATGAATACGTATATATTCATTCAGTCCTCACAACCAATTTAAAAAATTAAGTATTACTAATATTCATATTTATACTCACCCACCAATAAAAGTGACAACATAAGACCAACAAATAATTAATTTAGTATCCATAATACCAATGTCAATGTGAATTAAATTCAAGATAAGTGGAGGATAAGTAAGAAAAAGAAAAACTTGCTTACCAATAAGACAATAAGAACAAGTTTCAAGAGACACCCTCTAATAAAAGCAACTCTTGTTTTACAATTTTAGCAAGGTTTTTATCACTTAAGTGACAAAGTTGTTTCTGCCATAGTTTTATGAAACTATCGAGCTGTTTTCTAACCACCCATTAATATATAGTTTCTGTTGGGAATAGTCCAAGTGTGAGTCAAAAAGTCCCACATTGGATAGAAAAGACAAAGTTAAACACTATATAAGAATAAAGACCCATAACAACATTGCCTTAAGGTTTTGGTGTAAAAGT
>Ga0099822_1011224_pt1 | contig 10961 bp, 5 predicted proteins | sample CowpeawhiteBW_FD_76839 | JGI IMG/M metagenome (GOLD analysis project Ga0099822, IMG submission 76839) | Root nodule microbial communities of legume samples collected from California USA - Cow pea white BW | ecosystem: Host-associated > Plants > Roots > Nodule | place: USA: California | collected... | reverse complement strand
TTTTATTTATGATAAAAAAAAAAAAAAAATCAATTTATTAATTTTTTATTAAATTTTATATATATATATATATATATATATATATATATATATATATATATATATATATATATATATATATTCATTATTGTAAAATATGTGATAATCAATGCAACAAGTGGGTAGTTTAACAATGTGCATCATTATGCAGAGAAAATTTTCTCCAATTTTATCTTATGGAATTTGAACAATAAAAATAATAATGAGACGTGCATGTGGATGACATTAATTTGGATTACTTGGAATAAAAAAATAAAAAAATCATATCATCTTTAGGAATGGAATAGCAAACGCTATAGAAATATTTATATTGACACAATTAAAAATATATGGATGTTTAAGCCATATTAGATGTTCAAAATCGGTGAGAATATTATAATTTGATGGTCATAAAAGAAAAGTGGTTTATGGAAATGTTACAATTTTATGGGATGAGAGATGCATGGTTTAGTCCTATTAGTCCCTGATTCATTCTTTGTTTATAAAAGAAAAAAAAAATTATTGAAATTTTCATTACTTCGTTTCCATGTTCTCATAAATTCTTACAAAATCAGTTAATTCCATCAATAGAAAATTAGTAAACAAACAACATATACGGTTTCTCTGTTAAGTTTTGTTCTGTCAAAAACATTAAAAATATACTATTTTGATACTTTAAAGATAATTTTAATATATTTTAAAATTTTAAAATTAATTATTATTGATATATTTTAAAGACAATAAAATAATAATAATAAAGAAAAATTCTTAGAGAATCCAAACTCAACGTATGCTACACAAATCATAAATATTCATATATGCATCAACAGTTTAACACATAATAATTCAAGAAACTTGAAGACATCACCGACATGATGACATATCCAAATTTATTCCACCCAAAGGAAGCATCTACATAACCATCGTCTCCTCAAACTTCACACAAATATATTATTATTATTATTATTATTATTATTATTATTATTATTATTCAGATAAGCACTTAACCCAACGCCAAGTTCATTATTTATTTATTTTTCTGAATTTTGTGCATAACTTTTTGGAGCTATGGTTTGAGAAGGTGAGAATCGAAATCCACAGTGCATTTGTAGAGGTACTCGATGTAGCCATATGGAGGATGAACTTGATCACTGAGCCTCTCATAGTCAACGGTCCATTTGATATTTGCACCACCATTCTCCTTATCACTTACTTCAAATATCAGGTTGATGAACTTGTACTCTTTAGCCACGTCTCCACCGAAGAGCTTGAAGATTACTTTTTTGTTTGCTTCATCGTATTCCGCACTCTCCTGACATGTATTAACCTTACCATCTGTTTTTCTCAACCAATCAAAAACTATTAGGAACAAGCCAAGGAAAGAATAAGGAGAAAGAAAATAAATGATACAAGAATTTAACGTGGTTCATTTCTGGTGTATTTTAGACTTTATATAGGAGTAAGTAATTAACATCACTTTCAACCCAAAACCTTAAAACAATGAATTTATGTGTTTTTATTCTTATATAGTGCTCTACTTTCTCGTTTCTATTCAATGTGAAACTTAGACTCACACTTAGATTCCTAACAAAAACAACTAACATAAACATACTCATTCTTGAAAAATCAAAATGTTTTAAGAAAATAATTACTAAAACAAAGAGAACTCCGGAGGCAAACGGTTTTTTTTACGTGATTAAACCAGATTTGTCTACAATAATATAAATAGACAAGTCAACAAAAAGAATAAGTCGTCAAGAATATTCACGATTTTAGTATCGAGGAAGTGAAGTTATCATAATCATGACAACTTTGATTTAAAATAGTAACACTTATCATGATTTACGACGACTTCACTTGTTCAGTAACAATCAAATTCAAATTATTATTTCACTTTTCACTTCTGTGACTTACTCGTTGAAAGTTAGGTTAACAAAATAGATAAATTACCTATGATATAAGTCCATTGCTTGATGGACTCATTGTGGTGCCAGTCATGACCATGATGCAGTTTGGCATGGTGAATTCTATCAGTCAGGTTTTGAATCTGATTGAGCTGCGTTGCAAAGATGTTGTACCACTTTGTAGCATTTGCATGAACCCCAATTTCAATGCTGATTTTACCACCAAGAGACATGATGAGAAACAAAAAAGCAAAGAACTAAATGAGATACACAAAGAAGGGTGGGAGATGGTGCATTATATTGCCACCATATCCCCATTTATATAGCAACAACACTCACCTAATTATTACAATCAAATAATTAATTAAATTTTGGGGTCCATTTTGATGCCCTACCATTACCTTAAAGAAAAAAAACCTAATCACATTTTCTGTAAAAGACAAATCCATCTAATACCATATATCTATTATTATTATTATTATTATTAATATTATTATTTTATTTATCATATACCAATTATTATAATGAAGACCTTCTAAACCACGTGACAGTCATTTTTCCCGCTCAAAACACTTCTACGTGCAACAGTGATGCTTGAAGTATATCCCATATAAACAACAATAAAGCACTTATTCACGGTTTTTTCATTCCGAAATTATTGGGTGATATTGTGAGTCATTATTGTCATCTATTATTAACTACTTTGATACATTGAAATGATTTTTGTTCATGTTTTATTAAAGGTATCTTACAGAACATGCTCTGATTTTTAAATAATGGTTTTTCTTCATGTTATATAAAATATGCCTTCCAGGTTATATCTTAAAGATTTTTGTTGAACATTTCGTATCAAATAGACGTAAGGTAAATTATAGAATATAAATAGTCAAAATCTTATCTTCGTGAGCTGATTTTGAAAGCTTGACCTTTTTCTTAAACTCCCTACTTTAACGTGGTATCAAAGATAAAAGAGTCTATCCTAGTCAGGATTTAGACCTATTATGTGATTGACCATTGAACATATCCTCGAATGAGGACATGTATTATAGAACTTATATTGGCTAGAAATAAAACCAAATTATAATATATAAGGGGAAACAAACCACACTTTACTCTGTTGATTTTGTATAATTAAATTAGGCATAGATCCACCAACTTAAAATTTTTTCTAGACCTGAGCCAATAGATGAGTCAGGTCGATTCGGGCTGAAGATCATGATGGGTTACCCTAGACCAAAGTCCGAGTTGTGTTGGCCAAGACCAAAGGTCTTGCTAGGTTGGTTCAGATCGCAAGTCGAGTCGTTGATTGAGTCTGGACCAAAGGTCCAATCGATTTAGCCTAGACTAAAGATCTTGTCGATTCGGTCCAAGAATAAAGTTGAGCTAATTTGGATCTAGATGAAAGTTGACCCGATTCAACACATGTTGAAGGTCATTGGTCAAAACGATTCGGCTTGGGCTTAAAGTCAAGCAGGTGAGTCTTGGTTCAAAGGTGAGCAGATTCGGTTAGGGTTGAAGGTTGAGTCGATTTAGCCTCAGTCAAAGGTTGAGTAGATTTAGCATGGGCCTAAAGTTAAGCTAATTTGGTTCGGGTCAAAAGTCAAGTCGATTCAACCCGGGCTGAAGGTTGAGATGATTCGGCCTAGGTCAAAAGTCAAGATGATTCAACTCAAATAAAAGGTTGAGACGATTAGAAGGTTGAGATGGTAGGTGTTGAATGTTGAAATGAATCGGCCTAAAGTCGAAGGTTTAAATGATTCAACTTGGGCCAAATGTTGAGTTGATGCCTCGAACAAATGTTGAGATGAGTCAACTGATGTCAAAGGTCGAGATGAGCCAACCGAAGTCGAAGGTCGAGATATTTTCATTGGATCTAAGGTTATGATGAGTCTCTTCAGGTCGAAGGTTTTGATGAGTCAGCCTAGATTGAAGGTCATGATGAGTCGACATGAGTCGAAGGTCAGGACTTGTTAGGTCGAGTCGAAGATCGAGCTGATTTGACTCGGGTCAAATGTTGAGTCGATTCGGCTGGACTAATAATCAAGTTGAGTCATCCAAGTCGAAGGTTGGGACGAGCTATCTCCACCTATGGTCAAGATGAGTTGACCCATGTCGAAGGTTAAGACAACTTGTCTCGATCCCACGATTAAGACGACCCAAGATGAGTTGGCCTGAGCCAAAAGTCAAGCAAAGTCGACTTGGGCTGAAGGGTAGAGTTGTGTTATCGAAATATTTTTAAAATAGAATTTTAATTTAAAGGAGATGTTGAATGAATTTATCCAAACAAGAAAATTAAAATCTAAGATATTTCAATTATTCTATCCAAATAAACTATTAAAGAAATAAAGAGAAATTCAATCGTAAGTATTTCAAATATCGTGAGTTTTAATTTATTCCAAGGTTCGGGTTTTTTAATAGGTGGACTAAGTAGAATAGAAGGTTTTTAGAATCTAGCTCTCCAATTTAAAGAAGATGATAAAGCCTTCATTCAAAATATACATGTTTTAAAATACATTTGAAGGTGCTTCAATATATGCTGGAACCCCTTGGATGAAGGTGAAGAAGAGAGCTCCATGGAAGAGTGTGAGTTAGCGGAAGCAAGGTGAATGATGAAGGTTGTTCTTGGAATTTGGAGTGAAAGGTGAGTAATGAACTCTATCTTAGAGAAGATAGAGGAAGGTGGCTAGAGGAGATGATTCAATCCTCTAGCTCAAGTGACTCTCAAAAGACAATAGGAGTGGAGTCATCTCAACACTAGGCATCTATTGCTTAAATTTCAAGAGTGATTACAATAGCTTAAAATTTAGGCTTTTATATGAAAGCAAATACACATAAGCATTCTTAGCCCTTGGATGACAGTGGGCTTCAATCTTGGCCGTGGAAGTTGGCTTGGAGAAGGAACAATGCTCACAACCATTGGATGATGCCTTGGAAAAGGAGGAAGCATTCCTAGCCCTTAAGACTGTGAGGTGTAGGAAGGAATGTTGACTTCCACTTAGTCCACCTTGGACCTTTGGTAGCTCATGGCCAAATCTCCTATTGGGCTTAGTCAAGTCCAATTTTAGCAATTCAACTACACATTATTTAACTCATTATTCTAGAAAACAAGGCCTAAACAATGGACCAATCTAATTGTTATTCTACTGCTCTTTGATACACCTCTTCAAATCTTCACATCTTCTTTGGCCCATGTGAATAGTGTGAGAAGCCCATGTGGATTTAGACTATCTTGGATGAAGCCCAATTGGATCTTTTTGAGCATGCCCCTTATTATTGGGCCTTTTAATGGGCTTGAGCTTGAAGGTGTACCTTGGCTTGATGTTGAACTTGTTGGGGTCATATCAATATATGTGTGTGGGTGTGTGTAGGTGGGGGGTGTATGTAGGTGTGTGTGGGTGTGGATGTGTGTGACGACCAAATTTTTATTTATTTATTATTTTCTATATTATACTAAAAAAATTAAAATATAATTTTACAATAACATATAACATAATTAGAATATTCACATATACATATATTTATATATTTTATAGTACTGTATGCATCTTAAATTTACATCATTTTGTACATATTATATTTTCTACACTAGAAGAGAAAGAAGTATTATTTATTTACAGTTTACCCCTCGTATAGGTTTTCAAGCATGTGGAGGAAAAAAGTTATAGATAAGATTCACTTGGACTATTGGAGATAAATAGAAAGTCACTCCAATCTATCCTTTAAGGATAACCAGTGCATTTGGAGCATTTAAGAAGGTGATAGTAAAATTTCCATTTCTGGAAACGTTATCAAATTGTTTACCGCATTAGTTTTGGAGATTCAATATTGACAAGAAAGAACTTAATTGTTGCATATCCAACATCTCTCCATTTATTCCATGAAAACGAAGGATTTACATAACCATATCCTTCTCATAAAACATTACAACCTTATTATACAGACGAAGACACAAGGGCAAAACCCATGATTTTTTATTTCTTATATCTTATTTCTTACATATTTTGTGCATAACGTTCAAAGTTATGCTTTAAGATGGCCATCAACCTCTCCACTTGTAGTGTGGAGGTATTCCACGTAGCCATATGGAGGATCAACTTCCTGTCCAATCCTCTCATATTCAATGGTCCATTTGATAATAGCACCACCATCTTTATCAATGGCTTGAAATATGAGCTTGAACACCTTGTACTTACTACCAATATCTCCACCAAACAGCTTGTAGCTGATTCTTTTGTTCGCTGCATCAACAGATTCGATACTCTCCTGACATTTTGTAACCTTACCATCTATTGTTTCACAACAAATCAAGAAGATCAGTAGAAGAAGCAAAATAAAATGCACTAATATTCAAAGTTAAGAAAGAAAAAGGATTAAATGTTTTTAATTGGGTTAAATATGTTTTTGGTCTCTTAACTTTTAGTGAAAATTGAAATTAGTCACTCGTGGAAACTTTAGACAAATTTCGTTCCTCATCTTTAGAAATATGTGAATTTAGTTCTTTTACCAAAATTTTGTTAAATTTATTTGATGTTTCAAACGCGTTTATCAACTAACACTAAAGTAAAAATGTGTCAAACGGTATAAACAATTGGAAATGTCAAATAAACTTAACAAAATTTAGTTAAAATGACTAAATCCATATATTTATAAAATTGAGAGACTAAATTCGACCAAATTTCGAAGATGAATTTAATTTCAATTTTTAATGAAAGTTAAGGGACCAAAAATATATTTAATCATTTTTAAGTCTTAAACTTTCACTTGAAATTGAAATGCGTCCTTCTTTCAAACTTCCATAGTTTCGTCTTCAAATTTTAAAAATGAATAAATATAGTTATTTTAGTCTAATTTTCATAAATTTTTCTGGACGAGTGAGTCGTGTTTTTAGGATGACGGTTGGGTTATTTATACTATTTAACACATTCAAACTTAAATATCAATTTATAATACCATTTAACAAGCTTAAAAAATTAATATCTTTGAGTTATTTATACCATTTAACACATTTGAGGCTTAAGTGTCAGGAACACCATTTAACAAGCTTTAAAAATGAATATCGTTGGACTAAAATGACTATTTTTATTTATTTTTGAAGTTTGAAAATCAAAATATATACAAGTTTAAAACAAAAACGAATTTAATTTTATATTGTGGAGACCAAAAATATATTTAACCTAATAAGAAGTTAGCGAGGGATTTTCTATTGCGTATTAGAAGTTTAATTACCTATGGTACAAGTCCACTGTTTGATGGATTCAGTGTGATGCCAATCACGACCACGGTGCAGCTTGGTTTCATGCACTCTGTTAGTAAGGTTTTGAACTTCATGGAGTTGAGTTGTGAAGAGATTGAACCACTTTGCAGCAGTTGCATGAACCTCAATTTCAATGCTGATTTTACCTGAAAGGGACATTGTGATCAAGAAAAAAACAAGAAATCTAAGAAACAAAGAAGGGTGGGAGATTGGTGAAGAATATTTAGACCATATCTCATTTATATAGCAAATTAATTTACCTGCTCAGTAGCAGTAATTAATTAATTAATCTCTGGGTCCATTTCTATATACCCTACACAAGAAATGAAAATACCTAATCACTTTTCAGTGAAAAATTCGCAATCTGTGTAATAATATTTTATTTATTGTGTAGCCATTACTATAAAATAAATGAAGACCTTCTGTAAAACGTAACAATATTATATATAACAAAAGGTATCCAGTCTCAAGACTCATTAAATCACTTCTAAAACCGATGTTCTGAAAAATTATTTTGAATTAAGTAGTTGTATAAAAGTATTTAAAAAAATGGCTTCCTATTAGATAATTTATTTAAGATTACTTCTTTAAATTATGAAGAATAAGTTCATTTAAAAAAAAATGGTGCTATACATAGCATTTCCACAAAATCTGTATATTACAATTATATATATTTAGGATTGACTTTATGTTGGGGTGAATGATGGAACCCAATGGATTAATGTTATTACTTGGAGAAGAGTGATTTTAACCCTCTCAACAAATTGAAATACATGATATCTGAATTATTTATAATTCAATTCTTTTTATTTTATGATTATTTTGTTTGATATGTAATTAAAATATTTTAGATTTTTTTTACTTGTATAAAGTAATTTAATTTCTCTTTTAAAGTAAAATTTTATTTTAAAAATATTTGGACAACTCAATTCTATCTTTTCAGTCAAAGTTAATTTAACTCAACCTTCGGTCTAGGTCGACTAGTCTCAATCTTCAGAGCCTTCAACTAATGCCAATTCGTCTTAACCTTTGACTTGATCCGACCCAGCTTGACTTTCAATTCAATTTAACCTAGCTCGACCTTTGACTCATTTAAACCCATCTCCACCTTTAGGTTTGGGTCTAGTCCTCTCAACCATTGGTCCGACCAACTCATCTTGACCTTTGGCCATGACCGAACTCGATTCATCCTTCATCCTAGGAAAAATCATCTTGACCTTCTATTCAGGCTAATTTGGTTCGACTTTCGGCTTGCGTTAAATCAACTTGACCTTCATCTTGCATAAACTTGTTTCAACCTTTGCCCAACTAACCTAGTTTGACCTTCGACTTGGGCCAAGTAGTCTCGAACTTTGACTATGACTGAATCGATTCAACTTTTGGCCCAACTGGCTCGATTGTGCCTTTAGTTGGAGCATACTAGATTGAGTCTTCAACATGTGTTGGCTCGGGTCAACTTTCGTGAGTGGAGTGAGAGTGAGGTGAAAAGGAGTGAAATTTCAAATTTTCTATATTTTTAAGGGTATTTGAAATTATTCTACTTTATTCATTCGAAACACCTCCCAAAATTCCTTAAACTTTAATTTCTTTCAAATTACTCTATCCAAACAAATCATTTTAGTGTAAAAAGTTTTAAATTTTTTCAAATAAATAATTTTCCCTTCTAAATTATCTTATCTAAATATAATATTTAAGTTTCTAGAAACTGTATGTTACGTAAATACTTTATTTTAATACAAATTTTATTGCTGGTAAAGGAAAAATGGGATCAACGAAAGAAGAGATTCTTTAGTAGATGTTGTTTGTTTCTACCGAAAAATTCCAAGCATATTCAAGCTCTCTAAGCTAACAAATTTCATCATTCTTTACATACTGTATGGGCTAGTTGGTGGGCTCTACCGACCGGTCATGTGAGATTACTTCAAAAAAATATTCCAAAGATGTAATCAAATGTGTATTCGCCGATCGTGTGAGATTACTTCGAAGAAGATCTCTATTGATATGATCAGCAACCGCTCAGCTGCCGAGCGGTCCCTCCTAGTATTAGCAATTGGACTGTCCCTAGGATTTCATCCTTGTCCTTTACATAAAGTATGCGTCATGTCGTTCGATTAGTAATGTCGAATAGCGTCGGAATGAATTAACCAGTCATCTAATTAGCACAAAAAGGTTAGTAATCAGGATTAAAAAACAATATTGGCCATGATTAAGCCAGCTCTAATCACGGGTCCATGTGAGAAACTATCACTACTAAAAAAAAAACATTTTAGCGACCACCTATTTCGGTCGCTAAAAGGCTTAAAATCGATCGCAAATCATTTAGCGACCAAAATAGCGACCAAAATTATGTAGTTGCGACCAAAAACATTATGTTTAACAACCAAAAAGATTCGGTCGCTAATAAACATATTAAACATATTACAAATCTTTTGTGTCTATTTTAAGATTATTTCGGTCGCTAATTTGGTGGCTAAACATTACATTTAGCGACTAACAATATTCAATCGCTATTTATGTCGCTATATGAATAAATGTTACTATGCACTCATTTGGTCACTATTTCAGTCACTAATCTGCAACTACTTTTGTTCGATTGCTATTTCAGTCGCAATTTGCGACCAATGTTTTTAGGTCGATAATGTTAGTTGCTAAATTGTGTTTTTTTTTTTGTAGTGTATAAATACAGGTCAAAATATGGATGTTGGGACTTTTTCTCGCATTAATTACAACATTTATTATTTCCACCGAGCGATTGACCACTAACTTTAACATCAGAGCACATTCGACAAGTACCCCGATTGGTTGACGAACAGGAGAACCGAATGGATAATAGAAGTGAAAACTTGAAGACTTGGCAAATTGTTTAAGTGGACGTTTGACCCAAATACCCAAAATACTTTGTATTTTTTTTTACTTAAAAGAGAACTGAGACAACTATAACGATAATTATATCTACACTCACTAATATATTCAAATCCTATTAATACAAGAAAAAAATATTATCCCTGGTCCTTTTACTTAAAAGAGTAGAAGTTTAGTGCTGATAAAATCTTTCTCATTTATTGCTATATCAAGTAATTCTTCAAATTCATATCAAGAATTAAACATTTGTTAAATTAAAATTATAATTTATAATCAAAATACAACTTTATTTTTAAATTTAAGGGGTGATAATCTAATAAAGTTTTGAAAATTATTTTTGTCATGTGTTCTTTCTATATATATAGACATTATGTTTGAACCCATTATGCATTATGAACTTCTCGTAGTTTTAAGGTCATATTAAGGAGAAAGGGATGATATACAATAATACATGGAAGGGATCATGTTGACCGAATGATGTGTGACCACCATGACTCTTATTATTTCTGTATCTTTAATCATGAATAATGATGGAACAAATTTATGTAAGATCATTATGTTTATGTATTAAATCACATGATGTTATGACATCATATGAGTCAAGTGGAAGAATGTTAGAATTAATTGACGAATTAATTCTATTATGTGACTCATTTGAAATATTATGATGGACCTAGTTGTGATTTAATAAAATTTAAACTATTGGTTATTATGGGAAGTGATAATCAAATAAAATAAAGATAAAATACAAGCTAACTTGATGGATGTTGATTTATAAAAGGGATTGGGGTAATGGCGGAACTTACGTATGATAGGGGGAGTCCCCCAATGCTTTTTTTTTCTTTATTTTATATATATATATATATATATATATATATATATATATATATATATATATATATATATATATATATATATATATT
>Ga0099822_1011223_pt1 | contig 10962 bp, 9 predicted proteins | sample CowpeawhiteBW_FD_76839 | JGI IMG/M metagenome (GOLD analysis project Ga0099822, IMG submission 76839) | Root nodule microbial communities of legume samples collected from California USA - Cow pea white BW | ecosystem: Host-associated > Plants > Roots > Nodule | place: USA: California | collected... | reverse complement strand
TATATATATATATATATATATATATATATATATATATATATATATATATATATATATATATATATATATATATATATATATATATAGCCAAACCAAGTATTGATCCAAATTTGCAGAAATAGCAAAGATGGATGCGTTAACTGATAGATGTCATTGGTAAGCAGGAAAAGCATTGGCCCCAACAAAGCACGTTCTCTTCACAAAACGACCTTTCATTCTGGGCCTTTTCTCTGCGTTCAACTTTCTCACTTCATATCTAATTTTCTTTGCAAACAAACGAGTCCTTCTCTTCTCTCTGTACCTCGACACTCTTGCCTCTCTTCCTCCATCTAGGTCACCCCTTAAGCCTCTTATTTCCCCATCTACACCACTCAGACCCTGAAAAATTATAAGCAATCGCAAGATGTAATTGGTTTTTAATTGAAGTGAATTTTGGTTCCAATTAAGCAAATAACACTTATTCAGACTTAATTTTTCAATTTTTTAATCTAAACATACAAGTGTAATAATTATTGTAAAAGAAGAAAATTGAGAAGTAGTCGAGGTAGTACCAAGCAGAAGTCATAGCCAGAGTTGAACTTAGGTGGGTTTGAAGTTGTCCATGGAGAAGAACCTTGGCTAGACCATGCAGTTATAACCTCATCGTAGTTTAGTCTCAAAAATATGTCTCTCTTTGTTCCTCCTTCTTCACCAACAGCACCATCACTCGCCACCACACACTCCTTCTCTTCCCGTGCATCTGACAGCACAGACTCAATGCTATTCCAATGAAAGACATCATCGTTCGTCATGTCAAAAACTGACTCCAGGTAACACGCTACATCACCATCAACATCCTCTTCATCCTTAACCTTCGCCATTGCACCCTCAACTCCCCCTCCCACACGCGCACTTACCTCATCGTCTTCTTTATCAAGTAGGTTTTCAACATCAGCAGCAAACTCCGCGAAATCCATGTCGGAAAAACTGTCCAAGTCATCCGTTCTCACATCGTAATTGTCGAACACGGGCACGCGACATAGCATCTGTTCCTCCGTCTCCTCATTATCCGCAACCACAGGTTCTTGTTCTTCCCCTCCCAGCTCCGGAACCAGCGGAAGAACACTGCTGTTGTTGAAGAGAACTTCTTCTTTGAGACGTTGTTGCAGTGCAAAGTGTTTGTTGTTGTTGTGACGTGGGGTTCTTGCCTTGCGTGTGAACCCACTGTGCCATGCGTGCGTCGTGGTGGTGGTGGCGGTGGTTACCTTAGAGGATGCAGTTTGAAGCCGAACCCTTTCGTGCCTGCTAGCTAACTGGTTGGCGGAATGAACCAAAGTGTCGCAGCCATGGCAGAGAAAAGCATCATCGGCCGCACAGAACCACCTTGCTCTTCTGCTTATGCAGCTATCGCAGGCTCGTGCTGTCTTGGCTCCCAAGGCACCAGCGTCTTTCATGTCTCTCATCGTGGAAAATCGTTGCTATTTTTTGGTTTGTTAAGTTTGAAATGAAAGTAACAATGGAATATTGAGATGCTTTTCATATATTTATTTGCTCAGAATCAGATAGGAAAAATGGTTCAATTATTGCCAGTGTGTGTTGAAACTTGACAGCGTGGTGTGGCAGTGGGGTCTGTCTTTTTTCGTTTTGTCTGAGGTATTTTAGAAAAAAAACACACAGTCTTTTAATGTAGAAGGATTTATCTAAGAGACAGGTTTTTTGTTATAAATGTTCCTGTATATTTATGCAAACCTAAAGATTAAACTTCTCATGAAATGCTTAAAAGACAAATTATCTGTTAAACATGTTACATCAAACTTCGTCTCTCTCTCTCTGGCCATGCACTTTTGGTAATTTACTAGTGGGGGGTTTTGGCCCTACCATCTGGCCTCATCCCAGTGTTTATTGGCTGGAGATTTGATGTTCATCTTGTTCTCTGAAACCCCATTGGTTACCTTTCTGATTATGGGATTTCTCATGGACCCATTTGGTTTTGGGTCTACTACTCTACTTACTGGGGTTAGTGTGGGTTGTATATTAAAATTTGATTGTGACCCTTTTGTTCTGTTGCTTTTATAATTCAATAATTCCTGGTAGAACATTAAATTTTCAATTTCTGGTCCCCACCTCCATGTTGCTTTCTCCTCACCAGAGGTTGCCTTCTACCCATTTCTTGTCTTAGTCACAGTGCATTTACAACCATTAGAGAAGCTGAGTCGTGTCTGAATAATTTATCTGTGATTCTGGGTACTAACTTTTAGTTTTAGAGCTCGCTACTTCTGCTTCAGAAAATCTGAACCATGGTTTGTGTAAATATTTAGTCAAATTTAGTAACAAGGAATTCTCTCTTAATTTTAATTTGTCATGTCTAATCATTTTTTTTTTCTGAGCTTGAAAAGTAAACATTAGTCTTATGTATAGGAAGGGAAATTACTTCATAACCTGATCCCACCAGTGGAGAAACTGATATCTTACCAACCAAATTTCAAATCTAAACTATGGTTAGTTCAATTATATTGTCAATTTTACCAAGCAGTTTCATTTGAGTAAGTTATCTTCTTAACTTAGATTTCACTGCATGAAAGGCCAATTTTGATGTAACAGATATTTGAAGGCCGAGTGTTGACATTTTAGGAATCAGTCCAAAGAACAGTTCACCATAGAATTTTATATATATATATTTTCTGGGGCCAGTAAATTTTCTTCATACCAAGACCATAAATTACAACCAAATGGACTAGTTTTCACGAAAAGACATATCATGGTTGGAATTCCAATTTTCTGCACACTTTGACATTAACATTCAGATACTCTCTATTCTATCATGTACAGAACAAACTTTATGTTAATAACGCGTGGCATGTGTGGATAAAAGGCTAAAATATCGAGGAATCAGTATAATGTTAATATGAATGTGTGATTGCGGTTTTTTTATTAAATCTTCAAAATTGATAGGACAATGGTAGAAAGTTATTTTATGGCACCTGTTTTCATTCAACGTCAACATGAATGGAACTGATCGATCAGATATTGTTGGCAGAATTGGAGGAAAGGTATCCGTGCAAAAACATGTCACTGCCAATCGGTGAAAATAGACATCACTGACATGATCATCTGAACTGGTAATACTTATCTTGCTATCTACACCTTTTATGGAAAGGAAGCCTAAAACTGAATGTATAACCAAATTCAGAAATGGAGCATTCTTCAGTTTATTGAAGGTTTTTCAATAAACTGTTAGAAATGCATGCAGTTCATAACGAATTTTCCAAATAATTTTGAGCTTCCAGATATTAATTCGAATAAGTTCAAATTTGAAAAAACTTAGCTTTAGAAATTTTACCTATTATATATATAGCTTCTAACGAGGGACATGATAATGACAACTGACAAATTGCTCCACTTGCAGTTAACAAATGAGCAGAAAAATGTTCTGGAATAAGTCCCCAAACCAAAGAAAGCGACAAAGTTTATCAAGGATGAAAAAAACACCGTAAAAACAATGGCTTTGTACACCAAAAAACACCAGTGAAATCTTTCTTTTCTTATACGGAGGTAGAATCGAATACAAGATATATATGGGTTATTCTCTACTACCTGTGCTCAAATCAGAAAATAATAAACTTTAGAAATAAGAATATTTGCAGAAGATTGATTAAAAATCGACCAAGGCTTCCATTGGAGGCACGAGTCCTCTGAGAAGCTTTAGAAACTGGCAGTGGCAAGGAGGAGGATATCTTTGGAGACATACCAAATGGGTCTTCAGAATATGATGAGAAAGGCCTACACGATGCTCCTCTATGACACACATTATCTGCATAAAACCAAAATATTAGAGTGAAAACCAAATCACCAATTTGAAACTTCTTCGTATCTTGCTTACAAGAATAATTACCAGGGCACTGGAGGTAAGAAGAGTTCTTCGTACTGCAAAAGAAAAAATCATAACATATATATGACTTTTGTTAAAATGCTAATATTAAGTTATTGTTTTTTTCAAATTCCATTTCTCCACATTCAGCTATTATGAGCACTCAATTTGCTCACCTACTCAGAATTTTTCCACCCCTGTGGCCACGGTAAACACATTGGATCACATTGCAAGCTGTTTCTGAATGCTCCACACATTCGTTGCCAATAATAAGATTGGATTGTTTGCAACGTAAGTTATAGCAGGGGACAGCTAGTCCAGAAGGAACACATTGCATCCTGGTAAAATTAAGAGATTGAAATACTAAATTCAGACTAAAACTTTGTATTATAAAGTAAAAATTGAATTTTTAGCAAGATTAAGTGTATATAAATGATCTTACGTAATATCCATTGGTTCGCAACTGCATTTGATGCAGTTGCTGGCAGTTAATGTATATGAGCCATTTGGGACTATCATACTCTCATCGTACCATTTCAAGGTTGCTGATGAACATGCTGCAAAGGACAATACATTTGTCTACAGCAGAATATTAATGACTAGGAAAACATTCCTAACACACATTCTGTTCCATCTCACAGAATCCTATGTTTTATGAAGAATTTAGTAAAACCTACGTGAATGAATAGATAAAATCAGAGCCGTTTTGGTTACTTCCATTTTACTACATAATAAGAAAATAAGTGTTAACCATTCTTACTACAATGCACTTCTTTAATATATTTATTATAATTAGTAAATTATACACAAGTGAACATAAAAGGAAAACTAATTTGTTTTTAAAAGAAAAAACAGTGTGTGTATATATAATATGAAAAAGAGTTAAAGCATGTTAATCACATTGTTAAGAAAATGTGTCAAACTCTGTCCTATTATTGGGCCTTAGGGGAACAGTAGGTACCTAATCTTATTTAATATCCATTTGAAATGACACAAAGTAGCTAGCTCTATTTTCATTTGGTATAAAGTTTTTATAAAAGGTATTATATATATATATTCGTCACATATATTGAAGAGAGAAAAAATTTTGTTTTCTTTTGTCTTTATTACTTTTTGTGTAAAAGATAAAAATATTATCAGTTTTTCACCATTTTCTTTTTGGCCGTCGTTGTTGGTTCTTTCTGTCCTTTTCTGATATGTTTCTCCACCTATGATAAAAATTCTTTAGTCTTCAATAATGGTTTTCGGATTATTTAATTTGGAAGTAACTTCTAGATTTTACAATCAAATATTTTTTTAATACAAAAAGTTATTTTGACATTGTGTACTAATTCAAAAATTTGGAAGTTTTTTACAATTGTTTCTTTCGTGAAAAAATAACTTTTGAATTGTATAATGCGTAAAATAAGATTGGCTTTTGAAATGTGTAATCTGAAAATTAAAAATGACGATAAATTTATCTTGAATCCAAAAATAACTTAATCCGAAAATTCTCTTAGTGCAAAAATAATTACTTAGTTTATAATCCATTAGTTAAAAGTACCTTCCCCCAACGTCCGTTCAAAGACCAGTAATAAAACTGAATACTTAGTTTTCAGGTTCAGTCTCAATTTTCTCTTGAAACTGTGTGAATTTTATCTGTTGTTTTATAAATTCTAATCAATAAAGAAGAAGAACAGAATCTTAAGGTTTTCTGAGAAATGGATGTTGATATGCACGAACCTGCAACGGGAACAGATAGAATGTCTCCGGGATCTACCGCAGGTTCCCAAAACCCATTCACAGCTTTCAAGTCCGAAATAGTTGTACCAAACTTTGCTGCTATGCTACTCAGGCTCTCTCTTGTCTGCACAACATACGACATGTAAACAGCGGTTCCCCCATTGTTAACGTTGTCAAAACAAGTGCAAGGCAGTGGAATCACAAGGGTGCCCCCACTCCTCAAGGGGTTGCTGCCATTGATGCTGTTCACAATCTTGATTTGTTCAGCACTAACCAACCCACCATAAGCTTCTGATATGGACGCAGGTGTGTCTGCTGCATGAACAGTGTAAGTGGTTGAGATGGACCTTCGGATGCCATCCACGCAAGAACAGAAGATGGGTATTTTGAGAAACGTTTTGGCCCTGAGGATTTGGTGTGCACTTGATGATGTTATGGGGAAGAGAGAGTTGGAGGCCAAGATATCAGAGGCGTTTACGTGGAAACGAGTGGCGATTTCTGATACTTTGGAGTCCCAGGGAACGAGATACGAGAGGAGAGAGGGACACGAGTCTGAGGAATTGCATGGTTCAATGGTGGACTTTGTTTCAACTTCATGTTGAAAACTCAGTAACATCAAACACAACATCTGAGGCAAAAGAAACTGCACAGAGTTTCTCATTTTTTTTGGAAGCTTTTGTGGATTAGATTAGTGTTGAGATGCAAATAGAAGGAGTTTAGATGATGAGTACTATTCCTTCCATTCCATACTCACAAGTCTAAATTAATTGGACCAAACTGTTAGGTGAGTCCACTCTTCACCTCAACATTGATGCATAGCTAATTCAACTATTACCACTTTATGGTTGGTTACTGATTTTTAATGGTCATTTTAAGAACGATGCCGATATTTTCACTATTAAATCTTTAACAACTTTCTTTTATTACAGTGGTGTTAGAATATTAAACATAAAAAAATAAAAAAAGGAAAAACCATTCAAAAATATCATTTAAAATTGTAAAAGAAAATTGTTAAAATTTAGTAATAAAAAATATTTTTCTTTTAAAAACTAATGAATATATAGGGATTTTTGTACATTAAACTTGTTTTAATCATTTAGGGATAGAATCATCTAATGTTGTAGATGATAAGAGAATATTCAGTAATGCTTAAAAACGCACATGGTAGGGGAAATAACTTAATAATTACTTTACTAAATATATATATTCATTTATTTCTATTTTTAAGTCTGTTCTTTTAATTTATTTTTTTTATCAATTCAATAGATGTAATTTGTGTTACTACTTTGATAAGTCAATACAATTGTATTTTTTACATAGAAATCTCTTGATTATATCCCATATGTTGGCTATATTATTAAATTCATACCTAATCATTCTGGGTAAAAACTCTACAATAAGAAATATTTCGAAACATTATTACCTTTTTATGCAAAAGAAAGGTAGAATATAGTTCCTTAAAAAGACCATAACAATTAATAACATATTATATCTTTTTTTTTTCTGAGAAAGTTACTTATTATCATCTATATTATACAAGAGCTTTAATTAATAAAATACATATGGCTAGAAATCTAATCGTCCCGAGACATTTTTTCTAATGCAGATCACTTTTGAATCTTATACTGACGGGAGTACACTATAAAAAAAAAATCTCAAACTAAATCCTTTTATTATTGAAGAGTACAATTTCTTTTTGTGAAAAATTAAACTCTAGTTATGTTTCTCTAATTTTGCAGGTTTTGTGTAATTAGAATTCTATTTTTTGAAAAACAGATTCTTAACAACATTTTTTTCTAATGTTATAGATTTGTACGTATATTTGTTTATAACAAATTACTTTATTAAAAATTTATAATTTTTTATAAACTCATGTGAAAGGATCTAGTTTAGAAAAACAAATTTCTAATGATCTATTTATATCAATAAAGTTCAAAAGTAGTCTATAGAAGAAGAAAAATCTCCAACCAGATACAAAATCTGCATTAAAACAATAAACTAGGTAGCAGCAGATAGAAAAAAGAAGGTAATTAAGATGGTTGAGAAGAAGCATGAGCTTTGAGAAGAGCCTTTTTGTGATCAAACTCTTGCCTCTTTTTATTGTAAGCCATTGAAGCCTCTTTCTGAGTATTAAAAGTACCAAGCCACACTCGCCGATTTTCAAAAGGGACTCGTATCTCAGCACAATATTTTCCCCATGCTCTCAGTCTTACGCCTTTAGACTTGGTGGACGACGCACGTTTCTCTGCCATGCTTGGAAACTTCATCTCTACAACAACTCTCTTCTGACCATTTCTTTTACTCTCTCCATTTGCTAATTCACTCTCTTCTTCACTATCTGTAGCATCTGGGTCACTGCATGAAATCCGGAGTTTTCTCTCTTCACCCACTTCGTTCCAAGATTCCATATCACAGTTTTCAATTCTAAGCCGCAACATAAGTATCATCAGGGAAAAGGGGAATGCTAATAATGCAAATGGACCAAACAAGACCATAATTGTTGCAAGTTTGATATCAGAGATAACATTGACAAATATACATGACGATGTAATGTACACACTAAACATTGAAATTCTCCGATTCTAAAATCAAGTTTAGTAGAAAAATAAGATTATCATATATCATATATCATATATATGAGAATTTTTTTCGGCACCCATATCTTTTAAAATTTTAATTAAACCTATGTTGTAATTATAGTTCTAAATTGTAGAATGTGAAATGTAATTTTGTATTATGAATCGTATAATTTGGGATGTAAATTTACATTAGGAATTGTACAATTTTCAATTATGATTTTTTATTACGAAATATACAATTTAGAATATAGAGATTGTGAAATCTGGAATTTACATCTCACGTCTTTCATTCCATCTTTTTTCTTACACTTAGTATTACTATGATTTTAGGATGGAGGTGAAGATGGGAATGGAGATGGATGTGGGAGAAGATGGAGTGGAATTAGAGGTGGCAAGAAATGGGGGTGAGTTGGAGGTGGAAGAAGAACATATTGAAGGTGGGAGTGGAAGAAGAAGAAGATGGGAGTGGAGGAGGAGAATAGTACAAAGATGTTATGGAAGAAGAAGAGGAGGGCAAATGTGACATTTTAACTTACTTACGATAATAAGAAAATAGGGGATAGAGAAAAAAAAATTCTCATATTTATTAAATATAATACGTCTAATAAATATTATTTTAAATAAATAAATGATTCCGTACATTAAGAATATAGTATGTTAGTAAATATTATATTTAGAAATACAATAAATTTGAGTGTTTGCATAAATTATACATTTAATATATTATAAATTCAATAAATTGGAGTGTTTACATAAATTATACATTTAATATATTATTAAATACACACATTCTTACATGTACTCAATTTTACCTGGACAGCAATTATTGGACAAAAACCAACCTCTGCTTTATTACAGTGATTAATATTTAATTTTAAAATTAAAAAATTTCGATTATTTCTCCTCTTTCAATCTTCAATACATGTAAACTTCTTTTCTTTCCACCACCATTAGCAATGTGGTAGCAGCTACGACCACTCCTAATGGCAACTACATAAAAGAGATAAACAATATATTTCATCCTCTTCTCTATTAGCCTATAATTCGACCTATTTGTTCTTGGATTCTCTATCCATACAATTTATTTCAATGTTTTTTTTCATTTTTTGTTCAAATTATTATTCAATGTAAAGAACTAAAAACTCGTCTCTAAGATGGGAGGGACTGGTGAAGAGTAGAGGGTGAAGAAGCGCATAGAACACCAACAAGTATCAAATTTTCTTAAACAAGAGATAATAACGATAATAGGTGCAAAGAGAGACGTGTGAAAACCTTGGATTTGACATAAAGTAGCAAACAAAATCATGAACAAAGTAGCAAATCTAAACTTTGAATATCAAAAACTCTCTTACCAGTTGTCTTCACGAATCAATTCTTGAAGCATTCCAAAGCTTATAGAACAGAGAAAATTTAACTTCCAAAATCCATCACGATATAAAGGAAATGAACCATTTAAGAGCTGTGAGTTGACATAACTGCTGTGGAAAGAATAAAATATAACACAGATATTAGTTTCAATATTTAAAATAAAACGCTAATGATAAAAGAGACTAAAATAATAAAGGAAAGTAAAAAAAATAATAAATGATTTAGTAGAACAAGATAACTGCATGTAACAGGTTAATCAATACTTAAACTAAAGTCATTAGTAAAATTAAAATGAATATGTGATGACATAGTGGAGAATAATGGATGACGTAATGTCTGAACACGTAGAGAACATATGAAGAGGATATAAACAGAGCGTAATAATTTGTGTTGTCTTTGAATGAGGCAGTGATGGATGGTGTGGAGAAGGGTAAGAAGAAGAGGGTGGTGGCCGTTAGGGTTACGGAGGAGGAAGAGAGAGAGACGGCGCAGAAGCTGAAGCTTGATCAGGAGGGCCCCACAGAGGAGGAGGTCGACCACTTCTTCGCCGTACTCCGCCGCATGAAGCTCGCCCTCGATCACTTCCACCGCAAACCAAACGCCGCCAACCACTCGAGGGAGGCGCTCCAGGGAACCCACCTTACCTTCCGTCACCCTCCCGTCCAAAACGACGCCGTCGATCGTTTCGATCTCAACGCCGTCGCTCCTGAGGCCGCCGACACCTAGTGTGGTGTGTGGAACCAAGAAAACAATCTCTGAATTAACTATCTGTATCGGGGAAATAGATTTTCCTCTTTAACTTAATTTCATCTATTACTTTGAAATACTCAATTGCTTATTGGCTTTGTCAACGCTACAGTAATTGAAGTTTGGAGTAGTAGAAACAGGTTTATCCTTCTCTTTGTATTATTTTCTGCATAACTTTCTTCTTTCTTTAGCGTGTAGTAACTTCCTTTCTCACCGGACAAGATGATAAATAAAATTCAAGGTAGTGAAAGGTATAAAAGAAATATTTGTGTGTTATTTTTTAAAATAATTAATTCAAATAATTAATGTCAGAATGTAAAATGGTATTCTGTGTAATTTTATTAAAAACTATAAAAATGGCATGGCAAAATATAGTTCACTCTTTCTTGATATAGGAAATATAGCATTGGATCTGCTATTGTTTAAATACTTTCACTTTGAATTAAAAACTATAAATCAGATATTTATTTGTGGAGTTTATGGAGAAAAGTTGAAAACAGTTTAATCATTTTAGTTTGTGTAAATAAATCCTGAGTTAAATAGAAGAATTTAAGGAAGTTAAATAAAAAGACGAAATTTGTTCAATTTGGAATATATAGAATCTTAACTAATTTAAAAAAAAAAAAAAAAAAAAATAAATTAAAAAAAAAGAAAAAAAAAAAATAAAATAATATATAAAAAAACATTTTATTATTTTTT
>Ga0099822_1011214_pt1 | contig 10969 bp, 5 predicted proteins | sample CowpeawhiteBW_FD_76839 | JGI IMG/M metagenome (GOLD analysis project Ga0099822, IMG submission 76839) | Root nodule microbial communities of legume samples collected from California USA - Cow pea white BW | ecosystem: Host-associated > Plants > Roots > Nodule | place: USA: California | collected... | reverse complement strand
TTTTTAAAAAAATAGTTTAATATATTTTTATTTTTTTGATTCAAATGTCCTCGAATGCATGATACCGTATTTGTGTTCAATATGACATTATATTTTAGCCATTGTTCCCCCTTCGAAACAAATATTGTTTTTTTTTTTTTTTTGTCTTTCTCACTTTTCAGGTTTTATGATTTGAAGAACTAACTCCTAGTTACATATTTTTTTAATTAATTAAATTTTATTAATGATTCAAAATTAAGAGAAAAATTTCATTAAGTGAATTGTGATACTCATTAATCTTTATAACTTAAAGTTCCAATCAATACAAAAGACGAGGTATGTGACGTTTAAAAAATTTGTGTTATTCTATCTTTTGTTCTAATTTATATATTTTTTTTTAAATATAAACCTACTTTAACTACTTATATTTTATTTATCAAATTTAAAAAAAAAATAACTTCAATTACTGTTCTATTTTTTATTGCAGTATTAGTATTTGTATTCTTATATAAAAAATACATTTCAGAAATAATGTTTCTAAATTCTAATAGAGTTAATTGTTTTTTAATTGATGTGAAATTAACTTTTTATAGATGATAAAGCAAAAAATACCATCACTTATTTTAATGGACCAAGAAATAAATCACTATGTTATGACTACCTATCGGTTCTTCTTGACTACAACTTCAACAAAATAAAAAAAGTTCCATAAAAATGACTTCAGTAACTAACTTCAAAAAATATTAATTATAACTTACATTTTAACTTCTTTCAACACATTAAGTATAAACTTTTTAACTATATTTTCTTCTCCCAATACATTAAAAGTTATCACTATTAAATTCACGCTAACAATATAAAATCTAGTAATTTCATCTTAAAAAATAAAGTTAAATTTGAAACTAATATCTTAGAAGAAAACATAATATTAATAAATTGAGAGCAATCGGTTCTTGAAATAATAAACAAAACTAAACTAACCTTAGCGTATGTAATTCTTTAACCATGCATTTCTATTTCAAAAATAAGTAAACAAAAAAAGAAAAATCGCTGTATTTAAAAAATGAAATTAAGAATTTGGTCTTGTAAATTAAACTAAGGAGCCTATCCTCGCATTAATAATAAATGGTTATTCTTCAAAAAAATCTAGGTTTTTCTTAAAAATTATACAAACAATACTAGAAAAATCTTAAATAATAATCAATTTTAGTTACCAAAAATTATTAGTCACTGGTGACAAATTTAGATACTAATATTTATAAAATAAATAATTATTGGTTACTAAAATAATTACTATTATGAAAAAAAAATATAATTAATTGCTAAATAAGTCACTAATCAATTAGAGACTAATTTAGAAACTAATTCTTTTGATAATCTAAATTTTGATAACTAATGTTTAATGACCAATTTATAAATTAATTTATTTAATAACCAAAACTTTGGTAGTTAAATTTTAGAGACAAATTTAGAAACTAATTATAATTTTTTATTCAGAATCGTGACTATTTTAGTCACCAATAAACTTTTATTTTGTGAATTGATTAAATTGTGACTAAAAATTCTTGTCACTAAAATTAATTGTTAACGAAAAATTTTCTTGTAATGAAATATTTTAATAGTCTCAGTTTCATTTTTGTTTTTCTTCCTATAAGTGTCACTTCATTTTGCCAAGTTGAACTAATATTCTTTGATGAGGCTTTAATTTGAGAAATCATTTTCATAATATAGGCCTAAATTGAAAAGATTCAGAATGAAGATATGTTCAAAATCTTATCTATAAATTTAATTGATTGAAAAGAGGAAAAAACATTAGTTTCAAAATCTTATCGTGCATAACATAAAAAATTATTTCCCCCTTTCAATATTTTTGTTCCAAGCAAACACCGGAAAATTAACACTTCCTCTATAGCTTATTCCACTTCATTTGTATAAATAAAATAAAACAAAACAAAAAATTAGACAGTGTTTGGCTAAATATTCTTTATGCCATAGTTCTTAAAAACAATTGACTTATTATTAAGAAGAAGAATAGTCTCCTTTATAATACAATTGAGAAGTAAAATTGGTCCAATTATAAACGAGATAAATCATTGTCAAATTGGTCAACAATTAAATCGGTTCAACAAAAATAAATCATAAATTTAAATCTTAATCATTTTTGTTTCTATAGAATGGGTGACATAATTTTAACTTTTTGATGTCTTGATCTTTGAGTCACTCCTATCTTTTGTTTGTCCAATATAAGGAATGTTATAATCGTCTTGAACCGCTTGGATAATACTTTTAGAATGCACTCTGATGCTTAATAGGTAGGTCTTCGAGTGCAAGGGTATTAAATGTAGTAATAAATGTAAGTCAATATCTTAGATGAACCTTCTATTTATACTATTTGTAATGGACTTATACTTATCACCTACTTAATTACGGTCTAATTGTGTTATAATACAATTTTTAGCTAATTTAATTTTTTTTTAAAATTGGTTAATTATGCTTGATGTCTAACCATTGGTCATATTTAATGTAACAATCAACATGACAAACCAACCTATACATTGGTCCGCTACTCTTAGATGTTTGACAAGTGTGATCGGTCTATATGTTGGACCACTATTCTTGAATGTGCTTGACCGGTTCAATCGACTTATATATAGGTCCACTGCTTAGGATATTTGATCGATTAGTTGTTGTATACAATTTTCTTGTTTATTCTACATATACTTTAGTAACAATAGTTAGTAAAATATATATCGTTAAAATTTTAATAAGTATCATATACAAATTTTATGCATTTTAAATATGAGCTTTAAATTTTATTTTAATTTGTAACATCATAAAATTATTACGTTATGTAATTTTAATAATAATTTATGTATTTTGGTTATTAGAAATGATTTTATCAATACGATTCATTTTATTCAACTACTTAGCCTTAGAAATATATTTTGAAGGGTTGAATGACCACATATAGATGGGTCAATATAACAATTAAGAATTACTTCAACATTATTATCTTATTATTATTATTATTATTTGTTTCAATATATCTAATAAATCTCACATCGCTTAAGAATCGAGATCAAGCATAGTTTAAATATTCTTTCCTCCCTTTATTTTCTGAGATACATTTTAAGGTCAGGCCAAAATTGTGACGGAGATCTACGTTGTAAAGTAGATAATAACTCGAGAACGTGGTGACCGCCGGACGGACTTGGATCGAGTTGGAACATCGGCGTCCATCGTGGGGCCGACAACTTTCCCTATCCTCGACTGAAGGGCTTCTTCTGGTACATCTAATAAGTCTCACATCTATAATGGTTGTTCCTTACGATATTGTCAAACGAACTTGAGTCTATATAACCAATAAATATGATTAGTGATTTTTCACCCCCTTAAATTACTAAAAGTATTGACATATTTTATATTTATATTGAGAAGTCATATAAGTCATACCGGTTGTGTCATTATATTTATTTTCCAAATATTGAATTATAGCATATATATTTAAACAGATAAAATGTTTGTATGAACATCTTTATCAAGAGAAGACTGAAAAACATATTTAAAAAAGAAATTTTGAGAGTAATAATAGATCTTCATATGTCCTATAGGATCTAAAATTATTTTATTTGTTGAAAAAAAATATTTTAACTTCGATACCGAAAATTTAACATGATCTTCACAAATTACTGAACTAGACTGTACTAATCTTAAATTAAGTTTCTAGTTTATAGAACCATTTTCATTTTTTTTTTTGGGTTAATTTTGTTTTGATCGTACAATTAATACTTGTCTCTGTTCCTAACTTGTGTGTCATGTCTCTGAATAATGTAAGCATTTGACTCTGCATCTGGCTTCAGCTTCTTCACCAACTGCATCCATGGCTGAAAAGCACCACCTCATTCTCCTTCTTCTCTGCGCCACTCTGCAGTTCTCTTCATCTTCACCCTCCGATCACTTTTACAATGTTGGAGAACTCGTCCCATTGTTTGTCAACAAAGTGGGGCCCTTCAACAACCCCAGGTTTCATTCTTTCCCTCATTCCTTTTTTCACCTTTATGTTCATTGAATTTCTGTTTACACGATTCTTCTGTGGCAGTGAGACCTATGAATACTATGATTTGCCATTCTGCGCCCCAGGTTAGTCACTCACTCTTGGTCTTAGGTTAAAGGTTAAATTTTTAATCTCGTGGTGTTGAAAAATGGGATCAAATGATCATTGGATTGGAAATTTGAACCACTTGATTATAAAAAGGTTGTGTTTTTCACAGTCCCAATTGTCAAAAAGAAAGAGTCCCTGGGGGAAGTTCTCAATGGTGACCGTTTGAGCAATGCTTTGTATGAGTTCAAGTTCAGAGAGGACAAGATTGATGAGACCTTGTGCCCAAAGAAGGTTACAGTTGATGAAATTGGCTTCTTTAAGCGAGCTATAGACCGTGAATTTTACTTCCAATTTTACCTGGATGATCTTCCATTTTGGGGGTTCATTGGGAAACTTGAAGAAGATAGTTGGACTCCTGGTGGAGGACAAAACTATTACCTTTTCACACATGTTCAATTTGAAGTTCTTTACAATGGGAATCAAATCATACAAGTAAATGCATTTGGCGATCCAAATCGTGCTGTAGATATTACTAAAGATGTTGGTGTTGATGTTAAGTTCACTTATTCTGTTACCTGGAATGCCACTAAAACACGTTTTGAGAACAGGATGGATAGATACTCAAGGGCTTCGTTGATGTCTGTGCATCAGCAAGTTCATTGGTTCTCGTTCATCAACTCAATTGTCATCATTTTGCTTTTGACTGGTTTGCTTGCCCTGCTTTATATGCGACATCTGAGGAATGATTTGAAAAAGTAACTTTCTTCTTTGTTCATAATTCTACAACAGCATTGTCTATATTTCTTAGCCTAACCTAACATTTTTTTTTTCATTTACAATTTAGGTACTCTGATGCAAATGAAGAAGATAGAGAGGTTGGTTGGAAGTGCCTCCATGGCGATGTATTCAGACCTCCTCCTAACTCATCCTTACTTTTTGCTGTTGTTGGAACTGGTACCCAATTGCTAATCTTGTAAGCTACTCTTGTTGTCAAAAATACACATTCCCTGATCCTCTCCCCAAAAGCCATGCATTCAGCTTCTAGTCTTTTACGTGGCAATGTCATGACTATAACATATGAAGGTGTGTGATGATGTATATATAGTTTCATTTATGCATCAACCAACCAAGGAATTATTCAAATCCTTTAGCAATCTGAATATAGAATATCAAGTGATAGCAAAGACCAAAGCATTCTCCTACTTGATTTCTGCTTTTCTTGATTTCATCTCTTGTTAATCATTATTTTTGTTCATGTGTGTAATGGTGGAAAAGAATAATTACGAACAGCTCTCTTTTAACTCTGTTCCTCTTTTTTATATAAAACAGGATTTGTGTATTGCTGTTTCTAGCACTTATTGGCACCCTCTATCCCTACAATCGTGGAGCACTGTTAAATTGGCTTGTCTTGCTGTATGCTCTTTTTTCTGTATTTGCTGGCTACACTGCAGCATCCTTCCATGGCCAGTATGCTGAGAATGGATGGGTAATTCTATATGCAATTTCACAAGAAAGAAAAAGAAATGTTAAATGTTTCTCTTTTGATGTTACTTTTAAGAACAATGGTACTTTGACACCAGAACTTTTTTACACCCATTTGACATTACCCCTCGCTACTCTTCCCTTTCTTTTTTTAGAAATACAAAAGTTAACTTTTGTTAAGACCATTTTACTTCTGTAAAAGTTATCAAACTGTAGTCAAATGGTGTCATAAGAACCTTTTCCCTACTTTTAACTAACTGAAACAATTGTGATTTGGTTGCAATTTCAGGAAAGGACTGTTGGTCTTGCAGGGGTTCTTTACACTGGACCAGTATTTGTTGCAGCCTCTATCATCAACATAGTTGCAATCTCTTACAGGGCTACAGTTGGACTCCCTTTTGGCTCCATTGTTGTGATTCTTGTTTTATTAACATTTCTCGCCGTGCCATTGCTAGCATTCGGTGGAGTGATCGGATACCGATTTAGATCCAAATTTCAAAGCCCCTCTGCTCCAAAGAGACACCCAAGAGACATTCAACAGCATGCTTGGTACAGGAGAACACCATTTCTAATGTTTGTTGGGGGTCTTGTTCCTTTTAGTGCAATTGTTCTGCAACTACACCAGGTGTATGCTAGTATGTGGGGCTACAAAATATACACTCTTCCTAGCATTTTGTTTGTCACCTTCATTCCTGTCATTGTGATCATTGCACTTGTCAGTATTGGCTTGACATACATTCAACTATCTGTGGAAGACCATGAATGGTGGTGGAGGTATGTTGTGTTGCTGATATCAATTCTTGAAATATTTGATCCTTGATAACCATGACATCCTAAGAGAAATCAATGTAGTGATGATGTTTTCACAAGAAATTTGGGAGGGAAAAAAAATGTGAGCATTGAGCACACCATTTAGTATGAGGCTTTATCACTAATGTTGTTTTTCTGTGGGTGCAGGTCAGTGCTGTGTGGTGGCTCAACAGCCATTTTCATGTTTGGGTATTGTATCTACTTCTATGTGAGATCAAATATGAGTGGATTCTTGCAGCTATCCTTCTTTATTGGCTATAATGCATGCCTATGCTATGCTTTCTTCCTAATATTTGGTGCAATCAGTTTCGGAGTTTCATTTCTCTTTGTTCGCTTTATATACCACAATGTTAAAAGAGAGTAAGTCACCAACATCAGAAGCACAAAACCAAATTGGTTTTAAGGTATGATTTAAGGGTATCCCTTCCTTGAATTGATGAATTACCCTTCAGGAAGTTAAGCCTACACAGTATGATGTAAGGGTATCCCTTGAATTCTTTTACAAGAACATTTGTGCAGACAATGTATCCTTTATTTAACTTTTCTCAACTCCATGACTGCACATTTTGAAAGAGACTTCCTGGTGGCACATTTTACCCTGGGAAAAGATGAGTGAAATGACATTTCTGAGGAGGATCAAGTGTCTATTTTTGTTTTGAAGTTTATTAGAATTGAGTTTGAATCCTTAAATATAATTAAGATGTGCTAAATTAATTCCAGCTACCAATTCTACTTAAAAATGTGTGTATAATGTGAAGAAAAGATTTCTAATGTAAGACAAACATGTCCCAGGTCCACTGTTGTTTGATCAGCTTTCTTTTTTTTTTTGGTGGTACTGAACACTGTCAACGAGGAATTGACATTAATATTAACAGATTTTTTTTTCATTGATGAACGAGAAAGTAAATTGTATTTTACAAATATTAAAACTAATTTAATTATAATGATTTAGTTACGAAAATAAAACAATTCAGTTTTTACTTGTGTTTTCTTTTTAAGTCTTAAATTTATAAACGAGAAACTTATAAATCATAGTCTTTTACGCTCATAAAAGTTAAGTTTTTGTCCCTATTAACAAAAATAGGATAAACTTTTCCATAATATAAATTACCAATGCAGATTATCTCTTGTATAAATAGCTAAAGAGAATTCATACAATGACCAGAACTTATTATTTTTTCATATTTATTTTAAACATAAAATGATAAAATATTGTTTTATATTAAATATGAATATTTTATATCTTTTCACAAAACGACAACAATCTCACATACTGGGATTGTTTTGAAATAAAATCTAGATCTAAACTTTTTACTTAATAGATTGGATGAAGATGAGTATTACATATACCTTTAATTGAATGTTTAGTTTCACCTGTTGATCTTTTGTATAGGATATACAAGTATGGATTGAACTATGGAAGGTGAAGTGAAAAAGAAACAAGGAAAAAATAAAAATAACTGAAAAGTAAAGTTATTTTAATAAGAACATCAGATAAAATTGTTTATTATTATAATAAAATAAAAATACATATTTATAGTAGTAAGTTGAATATCATATAAGTATACTATTACAGCACACGGAATCTAACTAGTAAAACGAATGCCGTTGATTAACATAATAAACCAAACGATAAAACAAAATCACGGTTAATGTATATCTGTAGAACCAGTTTATGAGAGCTTAATTTACATAATGAAGATTAAACCTGAAAAGCATCATTCACAGGAAAAAACATAAAACAAAACTCTCAGCACAGATGTAGCATGAATGCTGACTATAGTGGAAGAAAACCATTATATACGTATGAGTGTAAATTTTAGAGGGTAGAGGAAGTTCTTGACTTCTGAATCTTATTCTGAAGGAGGAGGTGATGATAGTGCTGCATGGTATGACGAGGAAACAAGTTGTGCAAGAGCAGGAACAGCCCCACCTACAGTTATTACAATCATACTGTTATCAACTCAGATACACAGTAAACATACATCACAACACAAGGATAAAACCAATGAAAAGGTTGACACTTGTCAAACACAGAAAACATCATTAGGATTAGAACACTTCTTGACCATGAAATTTTAACTTTTGAGACAGGAGAAGTAATAACACAATCAGAAATTCACCTGCCAGTCCTGCACAGGCTGAAGAGAATACTATCACAGGTGGTGTCTGAAAATCAGAGAACAGTTTCAGTAAGTATGCTGTTAACAAAACTAGCAAGTTTTCGCTTGAATAAGAAAGCAGAAAGTTTAGCTCTGAGTGTTTCTGCTGGCACAATATGAGAGAAAGCTCTATAATGCTTGAATACTATGAACTCACTTTAGATACTCCAATATGAACATGTTAACATAAAATAATCTAGAAAATGTGTGGTAGAAACTGCATATTAAAGCCCAGTCTGTGGTACAAAATATATAAGGACTACAACTTATGTACGTTGTTCGATGTCAAGTTCATCGAGTGATATTGTTATTGTCAATCACTGTATTAGGTTATTGTCCACCTTGAAAGCTGGATTTCCATCACTGTTTTATCATTAAAAGGTGCATCAGAAGGTAGAAGAAAGAAAAGATATTTAATCTATCATTAACCTCAACTCTTAAGTAATGTGAAACTAATGAGTGTACCGGAACATACATATTACACAATTAAACCAAGTTGAGTGGAGCAGAAGAATACATGTAGAGAGAGAGAGCCTAAATTCACAATTCCACAGCATGTGTAGAAAAGTATGAATAGTTTACAGGGAGGTCAATCAATGATTTATGCATCAAAACAGGACTGATCCAAGAGGAAACAAATATGGTGGTTGAAGGTTGTGGACATCTTCAGTGTTTCAAAAAATGCACTAAAATTTTCTCAAGGAAATTTTTCTAAGACGTTGACAAAATGCAGCTAATACATTAACAGCTTCAGGAATGTGAGACATCCCCTTTTGTTAAGTGACATGCAAAATATCTAGGACTATACATGATTACCATCATGGATGATGCAACTATGTAGCAATCAAGGTGCAAATAAAGTAATATTCGCAAGAAGTTTTTTCTATTTAAAGTTCTATTATAGCATCACGATTCTCTTAACAGATTACAGAAGGATACATCAGTCAGGTTAATGGGTTAAAGAAACTAGCTGACAGAAAATAAAACTGAATGAAAAGAAAAATAAATGGTTCAAAAGGCACAAGAAACTTACACCAATGAGGAAATGTAACCACATAGGCCCTTTTACGCATCTCCTAACAACAGGCATAACTGCATTACAAATGGAAAAAAGAAAACTCTTTCAACAATAGAGGTTGTTAATATCAAACATTAAAGCTTCAATCTTTTGGTTTGGAAGGCCAACTATGTCTGCAATTTACAATTTACAAACAGATAAAACTACAATCTTATTCATCTCATTACTACTTGCCCTAAATCTCCCAACTCAAGTTTGAATGAATTAAACATATCTGTTTTAGTAACAGTATTTTAAGTTTTTTGACAACAAAAACAATGAGCTATGTCAAATCCTACTCACTAAGATTAGTTGACTCGTGAGAGTGGAACATTAAAAAACTGGTAACCAAAAAATCATGTGCACAATGCATGCCCATTTTTCCATTTTCCAAACATGACTTAATAGAGGGTAGTCTAATAGACCTAAACCTAAATTTTGAGATGATACCAAAGTCAACACAGCCTAAAGAGAAGATTACAATCGAAGTGAGAGAAGTTTCTCAAGTTTGTACATAAAATTTGTAATGTTATTTTAGGATAATGAATATTAATTAAGACGGCATAAATGCGAACCACATTAAGCTTTTGTTCGTCTGCAATCTCTATTGTTACTCTGTTTAACATCCTCTGATCCTCATTTTCATTGTACGAGAGGAACATCTTTTCCAACTTGAACTACCCAATAGAACAGAATAACAACTACCACATTGAGATAAAAAACATATAATCTTATTCAAATATAAACAAAAACAAAAGTAAAATAGTAGATACCATGGTTGAATCCATAAAATGCACTTGTAGTGCCACCAACGGCAGAACCAATCTGCACAAAATCAAAATCCCTCGATTAACAATCAAGAGCTCAGAAACCCTTTTAAAAAATCAAACAAATTTCACTGCCCATCACAATACTAGATCCAAAGCTCAACAATAAATATCAAAGCGCGCAAAAAGTTTGAATTTTGAGAACAAAAAGGAAGTGGGGTGGGAAGAACTGACCATAGAAAAACTGTCCCGCACAAGGGGGGAAACTGTCCAATTACTGGTTTCCTGCACAAAATTAGAAAAAAAAATAACAATAAATTCAAAAAAAAAAAAAAGATTTCAGGGAAAGTATTGAAATTATGAATTGGAAAAAACCATGTTCTTAGAAAGAGGTCCTGCGCAGTGAGGGCATCGAAAATTTTCATTGGAACCGTGACTGTGGTTTTTGCCTGTCATGTTCCTCTGCTCTTGTCACCTCAATGGTTCAGTTTGGTTGATGCTGTAGAACCTAGAAACGGTTGAAACAGTGGCTTTGTCTAATTGGAATTAGCTAATATATATATATATATATATATATATATATATATATATATATATAATATATATATAT
>Ga0099822_1011204_pt1 | contig 10976 bp, 7 predicted proteins | sample CowpeawhiteBW_FD_76839 | JGI IMG/M metagenome (GOLD analysis project Ga0099822, IMG submission 76839) | Root nodule microbial communities of legume samples collected from California USA - Cow pea white BW | ecosystem: Host-associated > Plants > Roots > Nodule | place: USA: California | collected... | reverse complement strand
TGTTTATAAGACGGTTACTTGAGTAATTTACTATAAAGATTATAGTTAAAGATTAAAGTATCAACATATATATAACTTGACAATCAAATTAATTAAACATTCAAACTATTCAAATATAATGAAGCAACAAACTAGCATTTAAAAAATATGAAATTGTGAACAAATATAATAGGAGTAGTAAATAATTACTAAAAAAATTAAAAAAATTAAAAAAAAATTAAAAAAATTAAAAAAAAATTGTAAAAAAATGTTGGTGGGTTAAGTGGGCCAACCCACCTTCAACCTGACTCGAACCCGTTTAACCCGTGGGTTAAGTGAGCCGGGTTGAGTTCAATCCACTTTTGAAAAAGTTGAATTTTTCTCAACCCAACCCGGCTCGAACCCGTGGTGAGCCGGGTTGGCTCACGGGTTGAAACCCATTTTGACATCTCTACGTCCAATCCATCAAGCTGTAGCATTCCCACCATCATTACCACTGCCAGGGGTTCTCCCATCTGCTCACATCAATAAAGTTGATGATCATCGCAATGGAGGAAACCACACATAATCATACAAACACATGAAAGGGTAAGCTAGAGCATCAGATGATTTTATTATAACACACAAGGTCCATCACATAGTCAAGCATAATTAATGGAAAATCACATAGGAGATACCAAACCATTACCACTCCAAATACTAGAAAAATTCGGATACGTATAATGAGGCGCCACCACAAACAATGGAATTATGCCCTAGTAGTGAGGCGTCACCACGAGGCCTTCGCGGAATTACACCTTGACAAGAGGCACCACCACGTGGCCTCCGTGGGATTACGTCCTGGCCGTGAGGCACCACCACATTATCCTCGTGGAATTACGTCCTATTGTGTAGGCACCACCATGAACCCTCACCTCGAGGTTCGTGGAATTAAGTCCAATGAATGAGACACCACCGTGAACTCCCCCTAGGAGGGCCCTTGGAATTACGTCCATTAAGGGGCACCACCATAAGCTCTCCCTACAAGAGCCATGGAATTATGTCTCACTCACCCTTTGTACATGTTTCACCAACCAATCTGAAAAGTTTCCTTAATACAAACATCATGCATAAACAAAATTCAGACATCTCATGCTTCTCAGTTCATACAACAAGCAATCATACCGATGGGTCATTTGCGTTGAACACAAAAACCTGCCCCAGTCTCGCTCAGGCCAGAAGGCCTCGCTCAGGCGAGAGACCCTCTCGCTCAAGCGAGTTCCTCCTTGCCTAGGCGAAAACTCGAGCCCTTGAACAACGGTCACTGCGGATTCTCGCTCAGGCGAGTCCATTCTCGCCCAAGCGAGATCATGCCTCGCTCAAAATGAAAACCAGTCGCCTGGGCGACAGTTTGTACACAAAAGCCTGGGTGATAGTTTGTACACAAAAGCTTGGGCGAGCCTCTGTTAGTCTCGCCTGGGCGAGAAAGACAATGCCCACCACGCACGCACGCGACAACACCGCACGCAACATCAACAGAAATCATGTATTCACCACTATCACACAATCAACCATGAGCATACATCACGCATATGATTCAGACCCAGAAGCATACGAAAAATCATAGGAAACTACAAGCTCAAGCTTCCCTTACCTGGAAAGGGTTTAGCAAACAACTTCGATTCCCGACTCAACGAACCCAATAGCTTCGAACACGGGCTCAAGAGCTGTGGATAAAGACACAAAAATAGCAAGGTTGCTACAGTGAGCCCAGCAGAACCATGAGAACCAACTTAAAACGCGAAGAGTACGGTTCAAGAACCACTTACGTGACAGAAGAACGAGGTTTGGCTAGCTTGAAAGGGGATAGGATCAAACCCTAGCAGAGCTTCCGGGGAGAGGTTAGGAACTTGACAACTGCGTTTTCTACGAATGAAGAGAAAAGATTAGGCTAGGGCAGACTTAGGGTATGGTTCCTCTTCTTGGGCCAGCCCAAGGCCCAGCTAACTTTAGGACAACCCTTAAGGATTAGGCAGAAAATAAATGGGTCTTACGTCATTTTCAAATATTTGTAAGATAATATTGATATAAGATTGAATTGATAAAGTAGATAAAATATATTGTTAGAACTACTAATCATGTTCATGATTAATAAGATGAAATTCAATAATAGGATAAATATCCATTTATTCTATTGAGATTCAATAATATATATATATATATATATATATATTAATAAAATACTAAATGCTAATAAAATAAAAAATCAAAAAGATTATTTATCTGGAAAAAGATTTAATGGGTAAATAACACAAAATAAATTCCAAAATCGATTAATATACAAATTCAATAAAGGAAACTTTGGTAAATTTTTTAAATTGGTAAAAAAGATAAATTATCTATTTATCATAGAGTAAATTAAATAATAAAAATTAAATTGATACATAATGTAAAACTACTTTAAAATATTTATATATTATTTGTCTGGATCAACAAGATAATATTTATAAAATTAAATTGGTAACTAAGATAATATAGACAGCAAAACAAAATAACATAAAATAAAAAATTTATTTATCATATTTAGAATCGATAAAATAAATATAAAAAAATATTATTTTGATAAAGAGAAAAATACACACAAAAAATTATTTATTATATTCATAATCAATAACATAATATTGATAAAGGTGAATGTAGTAAATGAATTAAAATATATTACACTATCTATTTATTATTTTTAGAACTATTAAGATAAATGTTATAAGAATATTAATTTGGTAAATAAGATTAAATAGATAGCAAGATCTATTGTTTTGGCTAGAGTTATACTACATGAAATTTATATATATTTTCACATCTTTATCCGTTTTAGAATAAACAATAAGCTTATTTTTTATTTTTTAACAATCACACTCATAATTATTATATTAGATAAGATAAAATATAATTATAATCATATCAAGAATGAAATAAATTTTGTAAAAAGATAAGATTGGTTAAAAAGAAAAAATATATTTAGTATTTATTTATTATATTTTATTGATATACAAAATATCTCATATAAGTTTTCTAAACTTCTTATCTATATAAAACACACCATGAGTCATATTTCATCATTCACTAACATACAACTTTTGATTTTGAGCCTTCAAATTTCAATCTTAATATCAAGATCAAGCAAACATGACTACAGTGAAGAAGACACACTGCAACAAGAGGCAACGTGATGAGAAAAAATGAGTCTGCTCATTTGGTTGTAATGGAAGAATTCATTTAGAGAGACAATAGGAGGCAACGCATTGGACATGACAAATCTACTTTCATTCCAATAAAATCACTTCCCATGGATTTGCTGGTCAATGTGGTGGCAAGGGTAAGCTCTCAATCTTGCATTGATCATTACAACATTAAAGTATGTTGTAGAGTTTTTTTGCATGCATCAAAAGACAACTACATGTGGCAACAAATTTCCTTAGAAAAGTTTCCTTTGCATTCATGGTCATGTAAAGAAAAAGTAAGGGTGTTTGATACTTTCATGCAAAGTTGTAAGGAATGCGGAAATATTGAAGCTTTGTATAGAAAGGGATTAGAAGAAATAATTAGATACGAGGGAAGTATTGAAAAAGGCATTAAAGATTTGAATATGGCTGCAAAAAAGGGTCACCTGGAAGCAAAATATGTATACGGTTTGATTTTATTATGCTCATACGATGATGATTTGAGAAAAGAAGGAGTTGAGTATATGCAATTTTTGAGGAATGTTAAGTGTGTTGTAAGTTGCAGAAACAAGGTAGTAAATTTGTTGGGTAATCTATGGAGAAAACCTTATGGAACACTGGTACGCAATCCAAGTCCTTTAGGTTCCAAGAGACAATGCAATGGTTGGAATATGAAGAAATGTCGTTCATGGAAAATAGTAAACAATAAAGATGATGATGATAATATTAAAAATTCATGTGAAAATTGTAGATGGGATGTCGAGTTAGATTTTCTTTATGATGTTTTATTCCATCATGTTTAGTTTTAGTTATTGTCAAATCATACAAATTATCAGTTTTTTTATAAAGTATATGTAACATTTTGTTTTATAATTCATAAATACTTCTTTATGATATAAACTTTGAATAAAGATTTGAAAAATGTTGATTATTTTTTAGTGAATTATCAAAATAATTAAAATAACATAAAAAAACACGAATATGGCAGACTTGTAGCCGTAAAATTATGTAATGTTTTTAAAAACATGCATGTGTTCACTTTCCTTAGCTACTTAAATAAATTATGTAATGTTTTTAAGTTAATATATAAAATAAAATTATGTGAAATATATAAGAAAAGATGAGAGAATAACTGTTGATAAATAGAAAAAAAGAAAAAAATCAAATAAATGACTTTTTTAAAAAGACTTGTAAAAGTAAGGTCAATTTTTAAAAATGTAATAAATAATTATATGTTAGAGGTAAATTTGGTATTTTGAAATATAGACACAAAAGTTGAATCTTCTTTGTATATTGTTATATATATATATATATATATATATTATTTTTTTGATATATTTTTTAAGAATAAAATTATGATAAATAAACATTAAAATGTTGAGAGAAATAAGAAGAAATAAGTAAAAAATACATAAAATACATAATTTAAAAAAAATTATTTTTTGTCTTTATAATAAATGGTTAAATAATATTTAAGTATTTTGCAAATTTTGAATTACTTAAAATTAGAGACTAACTATTACTTTTATATATATATATATATATATATTTAGTTTATTAATATATTTTTTGAGGACAAAATTATGATATATCTATTAAATTTCAAACTTATTATAATATCTTAAATGTATATTGACTTTATCTCTATAATTTGACCCAATAATAAAAATTTGAAAAGATAATAGTATTTTATTTATACTATATCATTTATTTTTCTTTTGTTAATAATTATTTTTATTTATATTTTATTATCTTATTATTGTATTATGATAAGCCCAAAACGATATTTTTACGGCATGGCTCGAAAGGAATGGACCGTGGGCCGAAATACATGTTGGACCTCATCGCTCCCACCGTATACCCTCTGGTTGTAACAAGACTAGGGTTTTAAACCCTACTATAAAATCTCCGTGATCCCTCGTTTTGGTCTTGCTGTGAGCCATTTCGTGTTCGAACTGTGAAGGTGCCGAATTAAGCCGCAATGGTATGAACTGTTTCCTTCTTCTACTCACTTCACCTGTTTAGCCGAATTCGCTTGGTATCAGATCTGTGATCTATTTCCATTAACAATATAACTTATAGTACTCTCCTTTCATTGTTTTTATTCACAGGTGAAGTACTCAAGGGAGCCAAACAATCCCACTAAGTGTAAGTCCCATTAGTGTAGAATTGATTTTTATTTCGTTCGCTTCTAAAATGTTGGCGTTTAGGGTCTCAATTTGGGTATTTTTATCGTTTTTTCACATGCAGCATGCAAGGCTAGAGGCGCCGACCTTAGGGTTCATTTCAAGGTAACGGAGTCTCTTACTTTGGTTACCATTGTCTGTTATTTTTGTGGAATTCGTGAATTAATTTCTATTTTGCAGTCAATGTGATAATATTTGGAAGTACGGTAATAAATCCTGATGAAAAAAGCAGGGACTTGTTTGATCTTTGTGAACATGTACTTCGTTAACTTCAGGGACAGCGTCCTCATTGTTGTTGGGTGAACCTCTGTCTTATTTGTTACTCAAGGTTCAGTAAATAATGGAAAATTTTACACTTTTAATAAACAATATGCTTGTGATTTGTGTTAGGATCGTGTTTGTTCCTTTGTTTTTAATCACTATTTGTTTGTTAAATTGATTCTATTGGGCTACACAATTTTTGAGGACTGTTTTGTAACGGATGAAATTGGATGCGGGTCACCTTAATTTTTTGATGTTAACAGTTATAACTAATATGTTGAATTAACCTGATGAAAAAAGCAGGGGCGTGTTGCCTATGTGAGCATGCCTCTCGTAACCTTCAGGAATATAATAATCATTGTTATTGGGTGAACCTCTGTTCTCTGTTTTTGACTGAAGGTTCAGTAAATGATGGTACACTATTTTTTTCAAAATAAATATTAAATTAAGCTGATAGAAAAAGCAGAGGTTTGTTGCCTGTGTGAGTAGGCTTTTTACAACCTTTTCTATTATAAAAATCATTGGGTGAACCTGTCTTTCCTGTTTTTGATTAAAGTTTCCATCAATGATGGTACCTGGTGGCATGACCTGATGTTAGCTTTTTTATTGAATAATCAGCCTTAAGATTAAGGCATTGGCATGTTGCCTGTGTGAGCAGGCCTCTCACTATAAATTTTACTATTATAAGCATTGGGCTAACTTCTCTTCACAGTTTCTCGCTGAAGTTTTCCGTAAAAGATGAAACCCTATGACCAACCCTGATGAATGGATTTTTAATAAATAATCAACCTGATGAAAAAAGCAGGGGCATGTTGCCTCTGTGAGCAGGCGTTTCGTAACCTTCAGGGATATAATAACATTGTTATTGGGTGAACCTTTGTTATCATTTTGTGACTGAAGCTTCAGTAAATGATGGAACACAGTGCTTGTGTTGCCCCAAGAATTTGAGTATTGTTTGTATTGATGTCATGTTTATTTATCTAGATGTGAAGATGCCTTTACTAAATTGTTTCCATGATAAAAATGTTTTTCTCTATGTTTTAAGGATAATGCCCAGTGGACATCAACTGTGCCATAGAGAGAGATACGATGTTGTTAAACTTATTTTTGGTGTTGTGTGAACTTATTTTTAATGAATATATAGAGGGAATTTAGTTATATGAAGTAAGGACTAAGGTAAAACCCTGATGAAAAAAGCAGGGGTCTGTTGCCTTAGTAAGCAGTCCTCTCGTAACCTTCAGGAATATGCAAACCATTGTTGTTGGGTGAACCTCTGTTATCTGTTTGTGACTTAAGGTTCAGTAAATGATGGAACATGATTTTTCATTAGTAGTTCTCATTTTTTTTTTTAAAATAAGATAGTAGTTCTCAATTTTAGTGTAGTTGCTTCAGTACACCTGTAGGTAGAGGATGTTGCAATCAGCATCTGATATTGTGGCTATATTTAAATCATGCATCTTAGAAACACAAAAAAACCGTATGGCTATGTCATTGCCTTTTTTTATCATATTATTTTCCTAGACTTGAGACTTTTCCTTTTAGTAACCATTGTTGTTCGTGAACCTGTTACCTGTTCTTAACCTTGCCTTTAAAATTGTACTTACAGAACACTAGGGAAACTGCCTTCGCAATCAGGAAGTTGCCCCTGGTCAAGGCCAAAAGGTATTTGGAGGATGTTCTTGCCCACAAACAGGCCATTCCATTCAGGCGTTTCTGCCGTGGTGTTGGCAGGACAGCCCAAGCAAAGAATAGACACTCTAATGGCCAAGGAAGGTGGCCTGTCAAATCAGCAAAATTTATCCTTGATTTGCTTAAAAATGCCGAGAGCAATGCTGAAGTATGTAGATTTATCCTATTTTGATTTGTCATCAGCATTTTATGCTACCTTTTTTTTTAAAATCATTTAATTGAAAATTATTTATTTTCAGGTGAAAGGTTTGGATGTTGATGCACTCTACATTTCCCATATCCAAGTCAATCAAGCGCAGAAGCAAAGACGCCGAACATACCGAGCCCATGGAAGAATCAATCGTACGATCAATTGTTTAACATTTTGTTTTAATTAGTTGATATGTTTGCACGGTTTTATTTATGGAGACTCTTTTTGGCAGCTTATATGTCATCCCCGTGCCACATAGAGTTGATATTGTCGGAAAAGGAAGAACCTGTTAGGAAGGAGGTATTGGATTCATCTGTTCGCTCTTTTGTTTTCCTTTTCTTTATTAGGTTGATTATCTAATTCGTGATTGTTTTTTGTTGGTCCGTAGCCCGAGACAAAGTTGGCGACAAGCAAGAAATCCCAAGCTCTTCGAAGTGGTGCCTCTTCTTAGATTTTGTTGCTTTTGTTCTTATATTGCTTGGTGAAGTTTTGAACTTTGTTTCAATTTAATGTGGTTTATCTGTAAAACTTCATTTAGTGTTTTTAGACTGGTTTTTCACTTGAATGGAAAGTTTCTAATGATGTACTAAATATTGAAACCACGGTACTGTAGTTTTATTTTTTGTTACATTGCCTCCACCTTTTATTCTCGATAAATATATTAATGAATTTGCAAAACTTCTAAGAACGATTAGTTATGGTGATCCTTGACATTAGGACCTGTTTACATTAGTAAGATACTTCGTTGACTTGGTGGGTGTTTTTTTATTTTATTTATTTTATATCAATAATTAAGAATTGAATGGTTCATAGTCATAAGACTGTTTTAAAAAATAATTCAGATATGATAAATATACACTTTACAATTATTTATGATATAATATTGTCTATTAGAAATTTAAATAAATAGTATTATAGATACAATTAAAGTGTTATTATTTTCAGTTATTTAGTGAATAAGTGTTTATATTTCATTCGGTGTAGTTAAAAATCGCCATCCGAAATTTTTGATATTTATGTTGTATGTGAAAGAACAGAATTTCGATCTAATTGAATGTCACTAAAGATTTTGTTCATGATCAATTACAGAATTTTTTATATTTATGTTGCATGTCAATTAAAGATGCTTTCAACGGACTAATTGAATGGTGTTTACAATTTTGTACTATGCCTACAATTAGCTTTACCAGTGTAGCTGTCATTATGCTTTCCAATAAAGTTACATAGCTTTCTCACAAGGTAAGTTTTGGTCCAATTGAATGGTGTTTACAATTTTGTACTATGCCTACAATTAGCTTTACCAGTGTAGCTGTCATTATGCTTTCCAATAAAGTTACATAGCTTTCTCACAAGGTAAGTTTTGGTCCAATCAATCATTTTTTATCCGGTCAAAGTTTTCAACTTCTGCAGCTTGATTTAATTACTGACATTGCCTCCCAGCTTTCAGTGGCTTTGTAAAAATATCTGCAATTTGTTCTTTAGTTGGACAATATTCGATTGCTACTTCTTTCTCAGCTACTAGTTATCGGATTTTAAGAAACCGAATATCTATGTGCTTGGATCGTCCATGAAATATTGGATTTTTGCATAATGCAATTGCTATGCAATTGCTGACTTGTTATCACAAAATATCACTGTGGGATTATCTTGCTTATCACAAAATTTCAAGCATTCTTCTTAACCATATTGTCTGGGTTGCACAACTAACTGCTGCCATGTATTCTGCTTCGACTGTTGAAAGAGCGACAATAGATTGTTTCTTTGAGGACCACGATATTGCTCCTGTTCCTAGATGAAATGTATACCCTGACGTGTTTTTTCTTGTTTCAACATCTCTTGTCCAATCACTATCTGTATATCCAACAAGCTTCACAACTTTAGTTTTAGCATAAAAAATTTCCTCGGCTAGAGTACCTTTGATATATCTAAGAATTCTCTTTGCTCCTTGTAAATGACATGCATGTGGCTCTTCCATGAATCTGCTTAGCAATCCTACTCCAAAGACTATATCTGGTCTAGTAGCAGTTAAATATCTGAGGCTTCCAATCAAGCTCTTATAATATGTTGAATCAATTATTTTTTCATCACTATCCTTTTTCAGCTTCAACTCCTCTTTAACAGGTGTTGAGATTGGCTTTGAATTCTCCATCTTGAATTTTTTTAAAATGTCAGCAACATACTTCTTTTGAGATATAAAAATTCCATCATCTTGCTGAATGACCTCAATGCCAAGAAAATATGACACTAGGCCCAAATTTGTCATCTCAAAACATTTAACCATGGCCTCCCTGAATTCTGCAATCATCTTTGGATTATTGCTAGTAAAAATTAGATCATCAACATAGAGGCACACAATAAGAATATTGTCAAAGTCAGCTGATTTGATATACAAAGTATGTTCAAACGGGCATCTCTGAAAACCATTATGCACAAAGTAAGAATCAATCTTCTTATACCATGCCCTGGGTGCCTGCTTCAAGCCATACAATGCCTTCTTCAATCTGTAGACTTTATCTTCTTTTCCTTCAACTTCATATCCTGCAGGTTGCTCAACATATACTTCTTCCAAAGTGCCATTCAAAAAGGCATATTTAACTTCCATTTGATGAATTTCAATTATTTTGAGCTGATAGTGAGATAAGCATACAAATTGTATCTAATCTCGCTACAGGAGCAAATACCTCAAAATAATCAATACCTTGCTTTTGTTTGTACCCTTTTGCTACCAACCTTGCTTTGAAACGATCAATTTCTCCATTGGACTTGTACTTAGTTTTGTACACCCATTTTACTCCAATTGGCCTTTTGTCTGTTGGTAAGTTTGTTAGCTCCCATGTTTGAGTCCTCTTAATGGCATGAATTTCTTCATCCATTTCTTTTCTCCAATGTTGATTATATGAAACTTCTTCAAATGTTACAGGCTCACAATCTACAAATAAGGCAAAATTGATAATTTCTTCATCAGATGGGTCATTGTCATTACCCACAACATAATCCTCCAATCTGACTGGTAGTCTCCGTTGCCTCTGTGGTCTGCTTGATGTTTCTGGCTCATTAGGTGTTGGATCAACATGTCTGTTCTCTTCTTCATAATTTTTTGGATTTACTACATGCTCCTTTTGTTCCTTGGAAGACCAATCCCACATTCCTTCTTCATCAAAGGTCACATCTCTACTGATAATTACCTTCTTTGTCACTGTAAAGCTTGTACGCCTTTGAATTAGTGTTGTAACCAATAAAGATGCACTTCTCTCCTTTGTCATCAAGTATTTTTCTGAGTTGATCTGGTACATGGGCATATGCTATACACCCAAAAACTCTGAGATGCCGGATTGAGGGCTTCCTTCTACTCCAAGCTTCTTCTGGTGTTTTATCACAAACACTCTTTGTTGGACACCTGTTCAAAATATACACAGTAGTAGAAACTGCTTCTGCCCAGAATTCTCTAGGCATTTGTTTCGCCTTTAGCAT
>Ga0099822_1011201_pt1 | contig 10978 bp, 6 predicted proteins | sample CowpeawhiteBW_FD_76839 | JGI IMG/M metagenome (GOLD analysis project Ga0099822, IMG submission 76839) | Root nodule microbial communities of legume samples collected from California USA - Cow pea white BW | ecosystem: Host-associated > Plants > Roots > Nodule | place: USA: California | collected... | reverse complement strand
AGTTTGGGACCTCGTCATAAAATGACATGCCATGTAAATCTAGCATTCACAGATCAGAAGTTTGTTTCAGTTATCTTCTGCTTAATAAACATTTCGGAAAGATAAAATAAAGAAGCCACACACACTGTCTATAACAAACTCACAAAACTTCAAAGAAACCAAGATGGAAGTTTCTTCAATTAGAATTAGCAACAACGAATTAAGGAGTGATGGAGTGAATCAGACAAACGATAGCAGGAGTACAAAAAGATAAAAAAGAATCTTAAGCGCATTTCAATGTTCGTGACAAGAGAAGTGAGAAAAATGTGACGGAAATTGGATTGAAATAGAGAAAGAAATTGAGGTGGGAGAGTTGCATGTGAAGAGAGTACCTCGAGCGAGAATGTGGATAGAGCAGCAATGGCTTCCTCTACTGGTACAGCCATCATCAATTGCAGAGTCAATCTCGGAAGAAAACCAGAGCGCGAAGCATAGAAGAAGAACAGAGGAAGGATGAACCACTATAATTGTTCCCTTTCTTTCTCTCTCTTTCCACTACACGGTAGGTACATGAACACAAGTCTTCATTTGCAAGTCTAAGCAGGTATCACTTTTTCATGGACTAAAAGGTCCTTCTCCTGTGCTGTATTTTTCTCTTTCTATATTAGAATAGATAAAATAACAATTATGTTCTATATATCCTTTATTTTAGTTATATTTATTTATTTATACTAAAACATAATCATAAACAAATACATCTAATCATATGGTTTACAGTTATTTATTTATTTATATTAAAATAAATATTTCCCGAAAACAATGTAAGTTTTATATTTTAGAATAGCTTTTAAAATTTTAAATATTATAATTCTTATGATACTTTTAATATATAATAACCAAATTATTAAATTTATGTTGTATGTTATATTTTAAACTTTATTTTTTGCATATTTTTTTAATTTTGTATTTAAATTTAGTTAATGTAATATTTTTAAATAAAATAAAAAAAGTGGCTGTCACTTTACTAATTAACAATTATTAATATATGACAAATAAAAATAACATTTATTAAAATATAAAAATAAATGAATGCATATCTAAAACGGGAAGATAATATTTATTTTTAAATTAAATAAGATGTAAAAGTTATTTAATATAATATCACATATATCAGTATAATGTTTTGCTTATATTTTTATAATTATTTTAAAATATAGATTAATAACTCATCAGCGTTAGATTTATTATTTATTCACTAGCGAAAATACAGGCGCTGTATATGTATAATATTGAGAATAATTTATGACAATTTATGATAAGTATACATAGATTGGTTGGAAAAGAAAAGCAGTAAATTACTAATTCATAAAATTGTGTATCAACTAATATTTAATACACTTGATCAATATTTGGGGTTAATGAGCTATATGTGATGGAGTCAATGGTAGCTGTCTATAAATATACAAACTAAATTAGTAAATGAAAGTATCATAAATTTACATCCTTAAACATTTCTTTAATTGGGAGGCCAAATAAAGATTGATGTCTAGGATGTGTTTAGCTTCCCTGCATTTTAAAAAAAGTAAACATTATAGTTAAAATATATGCAAATAATAGAAATATTATGTAGCAATTGAATTATGTATAAATAATAAAAAAAATCTTTATTTACCTTTGAAGTAGTCTTCTTAATTCTTTGAAGAAGACATGGTCCATAAGTTGTTGAGTTTTAAAGAACTAAAAAATATCATTGAATATTGTTATTTACTTATGAGACATAAAATGTATATGTAATGGTATACAAATATTGAAGAAATTGTAATAACCTTATTGATGTATATATTTTGATAAACACAAAGATTGTTGTTGTAACGAGTATGGATTGGTAATGATTTTTGTTGTTGTAGCAAAAACACAGGCGTTGTTGTGTCTGTGTGTTCATATTGTTTAATATTTTATAGAAATTTGAGTTAAGTTTAACTCTCATGCTAAAAGCAAAAATATTAAAATATCTTTCATCGTTGAACCATATCATTGCGGCTACCGAGCCTCCGCATTCGTCGCCATTGTCACTACACCTTCGTTCTCATTGTTGTTGCAATCGTTTTGAGAGGAAGCAATAAGAGAGAGTGTAAACCGATGATAATTGATGGGAAGCTTGTTCAAGAAAACTCGTTCTGAATAATTTATTTCGGAAATCTTGTTCTTGAAATCCTATTCCAGTCTGCATCTTATAAGTTTTGCAAAGTTTATTCTGAAAAGTTCATCGAAAAAAGTATTTCATATGTTCTAGAAAGCTTATTTTGAAAATTCTGGTCTAGAAGGCTCTTTACAAAATGTATTTCATATGCTTTAGAAATTCTATTTCAAAATTTTTCTTCCAAAAACCCTATTTTGAAAATCATGTTCTTAGAATTTCAGAAAGTTTGTTCCAAAAATATTGTTGAATAGGTAATCTTGAAGTCCCTTTAGGAAGAGTAGAAGGTTGTTTTGAAACATGTGACTGTTGTTATAAATCATAGGAGGGCAAAAAAAAAAAGTCTTTTTCATTCATCTATAACAATATATAAAGAATAGACACAATCAATAATCAATTAACGTTATTTTAATATAGTAGAAAATGTATTTTTTATTTTTTCTTGTAAATATTTTATAATTACTTGTTGATTAACCTTTAAATGTAGTAGAGATTCCCTTCCTTCATGCTTATTGCATTTACATTGTCACGTGCTTGCTAAAAATAAAAATTTGTCACGTGCTTCTTCATCTTTTTGATTTGATTATCTAGTTATTGTATACAAAACGAAATTTTCAAAATGGTTTATAAATTTTAGATATTTACCCTTAATATTTTGCCATTGTAGATGAGATTTGTAGTTATTTTAGACAAAATTTAACATCTACATTAGGATAAATTAATATATCTCGTTAAAAAAATAAATAAAAGATATTAAAAGGAAGCATTAATTGTTTGTAAAAACAATATTGATAAAATTGACTTGACCAATATAATAACGATATGTCTCATGAATATCATTGATATCTTTCTTTAGTAGTACGTTATTTTTGTTATTATTTTTTGTTTCTTCTATTTTCTCTTTATATTTAAGAATATATCATTCTTATAAAATTATTTTATCTTTTAAGGATGAACAAAATTAATTTAACTAAACTTAACTATAATAGAATAGATTTGTAGTTATTTTAGACAAAATTTAACATCTACATTAGGATAGATTAATATATCTCGTTAAAAAAAATAAAATAAAAGATATTAAAAGGAAGCCTTAATTGTTTGTAAAAAAAATATTGATAAAATTGACTTGGCCAATATAATAACGATATGTCTCATGAATATCATTGATATCTTCCTTTAGTAGTACGTTATTTTTGTTATTATTTTTTGTTTTTACTATTTTCTCTTTATATTTAAGAATATATCATTCTTATAAAATTATTTTATCTTTTAAGGATGAACAAAATTAATCTAACTAAACTTAATTATAATTATCTGAATTATATTAAAGTGACAAAAAAAATATTTTTAATAAAAATTAAATATTAAAGTAAAAAAAATTAATAAAAATGAAATAGTATTGTTTTGCCTTTTATTTTTAAAAAACTAAACTTCTACCCCTTAAGTGCTCACTAATTGAATTATGTATTTTCTTTTTTCATTTTTCTTCAATGGCCTCTTATCCTAAACATCGCGCACACTCCTTTTGTAATTCAATCATCACCATTGAGACAATGATTGTGAGCTTCTCATCCCCGTCATTACTATATAAGGCCATGTCGCCTTGCTCTTATCATCCTACCTTACCACCTTCATTGCAATTCTAACATCTCACATCCCACTCAATTGATATGTTTTTTTTTAACCTTAATACTAACTAACATTTTATCCTTCTCTTATATGTCTCTTGCATTCTTCTCATTTTTTTTATACTCAATGTTTCACTACTTCCATTTCACATTTTTTTCATCGTCGTATAATATTTTTCTTAAATATTTAGGCTTTTATCAATTTCGGAACTATATGTTCTCCACTTTGACAAAATTATTATTTGTGTGAAAGGTGAATACAAACCAATTCAAGCTTGTCCTTTGGATTTTTTTTATTGAAAATATACAGTTTGTTTATGTTATTGTTTATACACTTGTTATATTTAATTCGGGGAAAATCATTATGTTTCAATTGTTTAAGATGGACCCTAGGATTGTGGTATTGGTGCTGAAAAACTTTTATGTATGACATTTTTTGCGCACCTTACAGAGCGACTCTCTTTTCCTATATTTTAATTAATTATGAAAGTGTATTTTTTTTCAATTTTCTCCTCTTCTTTTTGAAAGTGTTTTAAAATTCAGCATAACTAAAGAGTATTTCAGTTCAATTTAGTTTGGTTTGGTTTTTTTTGGTTCAATATGGTATGGTGTGGTTCGGTTTAGTGCGGTCCGGTTCAGTGCGGTTCGATTCGGTTCGATCCGGTTCGGTCCGGTTCGGATCAATTTAGTGTGATTCGGTTCAGTTCAGTTCAGTTCGGTCTGGTTCGGTTCGTTTCAATTCAGTGCGGTTTGGTTCGGTCTGGTCCGGTTCATTTTGGTTTGGTTTAGTTCGATTCGGTTCGATCTGGTCCGGTTCGTTTCGGTTCGGTCTGATCCGGTTTAGTTTGGTTTGGTCTGGTCCGGTTCGGTTCAGTGCAATAAAGAATATATAATAAATTTTTAAAATAATTGTTAAACGTAAAATTAAAAAAATAAAATATGTACATAAGAAAGGTTTTTAAAACAATTGTTGAAGACAAAAGAGGTTTTTAGACTAACGGTTAAAAGTAAACTATTTATAAAATAATTAGTTTTTAAAATAATAATTAAGTGTAAAATTGGAATAACGAAATATGGACACAAAAGAGGGTATCCTATTTATATATTGTTATAGATGAAAACAATTAATCTAACAAAACTTAACAATAATTATTTGTATTATATTAAAGTAAAAAAAATATTTTTAATAAAAATTATATATTATAGTAAAAAAATCAATAAAAATTAAACCGTATTGTTTTACCGTTTATTTTTTAAAAAACCGAACTTCTATTGGTTAATTGCTCACTAATTGAATTATGTATTTTATTTTCTCCTTTTTCTTCAATGACCTCTATCCTAAACATTGTGCACACTCCATTTTTAAATTCAATCACCACCATTGAGACAACGATCGTAAACTTCTCATCCCTGTCACTACTCTATAAGGTCATGTCGCATTGTTCTCGTCATCCCACCTTACCACCTTCATTGCAGTTCTAAAACCTCACATCTCACCCAACTTGTATGTCTTATTTTGAACCTTAACCATAACTAACATTTTATCCTTCTCTTATATGTCTTTTGCATTCTTCTTATCTTTTTATACTCAATGCTTCATTGCTTCCATTTCACTTTTCTTTTTCATCGTCTTATAATATTTTTCTTAAATACTTAAATATTTAAGCTTTTATCAAATTCGAAACTCTATATTCTCCACTTTGACAAAATAAATAGTTATTTGTGTGAAAGGTGAATACAAACCAATTCAAGTTTATCCTTTGGATGTTTTTTTTTTTATTGAAAGTACACAATTTGTTTATGTTATTGTTGATACACTTGCTATATTTAATTTTGGGAAAAACATTATGTTTCAATTGTTTAAGAGGAATCTTACGATTGTGGTGTTGGTGCTGATAAAACTTTTGGGTATGACATTTTTTTGTGCACATTACAAAACGACTCTCCTTTTGCTTTATATTAATTAATTATGAAAGTGTAAAAATTTCCTTTAAATTTTCTCCTCTTTTTTTGAAGGTGTTTTAAAATTCAGCACAACTAAAGAGTATTTCAATTCAGTTCGATTTGGTTCAGTTTTGTTTGGTTTGCTTCAGTTCGTTTTAGTGCAATTCGATTATGTTCGATCCGGTTGAGTTCAGTTTAGTGCGGTTCGGTTCGATTCGGTCTGGTCCGGTTTATTTCGGTTTAATGCGGTTCGGTTTAGTTTGATCATGTACTATTTATATATTTTAAACATGATTTTATGTCATAGTTATAAATTAATTATTTAAATATGATAAGTTTTTATTTTTTTGAGGATAATGGATTTTGAACACATGATTAAGTTGTTAATCGGTGTTTTCAATGAATAATAAATAAGAATTATAGTATCCTTATAAAATATCTATGTATGTTTAAAATAAACTCATGATACTTATTTTATTTGATGAATGACAAGAACATGTTGCACTGGGAACATCAAATTATTAAACATAGAAGACCTCAAATATGTTCATGAGGAGATGCCATCTTCGGGAAGAAAACGTCTTAGAATTAGATTACAACTTTAGTTTTATAATTGTATTTTTAGTATTGTCTGTTTCTTTTATAAATCCTTGAATATTTATATATCTATAATTTATAGATAAATATTAGAATTGTTTTAAAAATAAAAACTTTATAAATTCAAATGTAAAATTTTAAAACAATTTTATAATAATTTAAAATAAATATATTTATTTAAATTTTTTTAACTTAATTTATAAAGTTGTTATTTTTAAACTAATTCTAATATTTGTTTATAAATTATTGATATATAAATATTTGAAACAATATTTAAATAAAGTTTAATGCAAAATATACATTTAAATAAACTTAATTTTATTAAAAATATCAATTATAATAAAAATACCACTGTAAAATTTATATAAAAATTAAATTAGATATAGGAAAGAAATTGATTCAGTTTTAATAAAATTGGAACTAAATTGAGACAGAATAACAAATACAGGGACTGCAGTGAGACTTTTCACATCAATATTGACATGTGACATTGTCATTGCCACATCACAATGTCTTTACACGTGGTACAATGTCAGATTGACACGTGAAAATTTTTATTTATTTTTTAATTAAAAAAAATTAAAAACAAAATAAAAAACTCACATACTGACACATGACACATAGTTAACACTACTAAACGACCTAATTGTAACAAATGTTTCAAAACAAGAATCCAATTGAGTGAACTAGAAAGGAGGGGACTTACTTGAAATTTCGTTACAAAAATGAAAACCCTGCAATGATTTAACTTATTTATTAGAAACAAAGTGAAAATAAATGTAAAAAAATATGAATAAATAATTGTTGATGAATTAAAAAAGATAAAAAAAAAGAAAAAATAGACAATTTTATAAAACATATGTAAAAATAATAATTAAAAATATTAATAAATTATTTTAAATTATTAATGATAATATTAATAAATTATATTTTTCTAATTTTAAATAATAATTTTAATTTATTTTAATATTATTTTTTTATTTATATCAAAAGATAAAATAATAAAATAATTATTATATAATTAAATTTATTAAATTTTATCAAATACTTATTAGTCTAAGAATGTTCATTCATATCACTTTAAGTTAAGTGAACAATCTCTTAGACCAAATTCACATACACTAATATATTTGCCGGAAATGTTTTGTAAGCGAAGATTTTGTTAATAAAATTGATATGATGTGCATATTCGTTCCACTAAGCCAATCGCAGTGCATTAAAATAGACATGAATTTGGTAAAGTTTGACAAAAAGTATTTTATCAAATTATCATGTTCTTATATTTCCACACTTGGCACACATTAGAATTAGATTAAAACTTTAGTTTTATAATTTTGCGCTTTTAATATTGTCTTCTTCTTTTCTGAATGTACGAAGATTTTGTTACTTGATATTTTAGTGTAATTATGTTATGTTAATTAATCAATAAAATAATTTTGTAAGGCCCTATTCTTTTGATGACCTTTACCAAAAAGGCTGCTCCAAATCTGATGGGTCAAAGAGCTGGCCCAAAGGATAAAGCTGATTCCAAGTTTGTCCTAACGTTTCCACCCTCACACTTTCACAGAATCAGTCGTCACCCTAACTCAAACCCAGCTCCTACTCCACCTCGTTGACCATCCTAGGGACAATCGTGCTCACTGTGTGCGTGTCGGAGCGTCCCGCTAGCTTGTTTTCCAGGTACGGGAAGTTAGGGTTCGCCCTTTCTTTTGAGTGAGGTTGTTTGCACCATTATTTTTACCGTTTAAATATGTTTGGTATGTTGATGCGAATCTGGGTATGATAATTTTAAGCCATTGGCGACCTGTTGAGTGGTAATGCACGAGAGAACAGTGGTGAGCACTGGTTTTCTTGCCCAAGCTGCTTCATGCGAGCGGTTGCTCAGGCGACCCAGGTTTGTTCTGAGCGAGTGAGCGTCTCGCCTAAGCGAGATCCCGCGTGAGCTATTGTTCCCCTTTTTCGAGCCCTCGCCTAGGCGAAGGGGGCTCGCCTGAGCGAGACCCTTCAGCCTGAACGAGGAGCTGGGCGAGGCAGTGTGATTGCGTGGTTGTTTCTGGAATTCTGAAATGGGTTATGCTTGCTTGGATGTTGATTATTGTGTTAAATGCATGAGACAAATAAATATGCATGAGTGATGTGATTCATGAATTGTAAATGATGGTTTGGGCGTGAACCTTCGCATGTGAAATGAATGAGGTGGTTGGTATTAAATTGACATGGCATTGGCATGAGATGAAATTCCACTATGTTGGTTGAGAATGATGACTTGGTATGGATTCACTGGAAAAATGAAAGAGATGGATTATGAAGAACTAGTATGCGATATGTATGTATAAATCTGTATGATGAATCTTTCTTGACTGATTGAGCATGTTTGGTCCGTGTCAATGCGTAATTCCTTGGAGTATCTAGGTGAGACTTTCAGGGTCGCGCTTCAGTGGTTGGGATGTAATCCCATGGCCCCTGTTAGTGGGTGTCCATGGTGGTGCCCCATCTGTATAACTTGGTAAGGATTCAAGGTAAGGTTGCATCCTGACACTCGAAAGAATCAGTTAGTCTCACCTAGAGCGGACTGACTCCTGTGGTGAGAGTAGTAGGAGGCCTGAAATCCATTAAGGGCTAACCTTGTGGTGAGGAAAATTGATTCATTGTAACACTTATAACACATACCTCGGGGGTGAGCAGAGGTATCCACCACAAGTGCAAGCATCCGTTGAATCCGACCAGGTTATATGTATCTGGATGAGTCGAGTCGTGTCTTAGTGTATTGTTTGAGAAGTCATAACATGCTTGATTGATATGTGCATATGGGATTGTGAAAATATGTTTTATTGTATGGATGAAATCTTTTGTGCTCTAGCTTACCCTACTTTATTGTTGTGTGTCCTGCTGTGTGATACTCTCCTTTGCGATGATCATCAACTTGTTGGTGTGAGCAGATGCGAAGAATACCCGTGGGCAACAGGGAGGTGATGGTTCCGCTGCATAGTCCGCGTGGACTAGGCTTAAATTTCTTTATGGGCTTTTCTTTAGGGCTATGGCCCATGTACTTGTTTGTCCTTGGATTTATATACATTTTATAAATTTTTATCCAGTTTTCTTGTGGGCATCGTGGTGTGCCTTGGGTTGTAAGGAGTTGAGTTTTAAACTCCAGGATTGCACTAGTATGTTATCTTTATGTGACGCTTCCTTTAATTTCGCATATTAAATTAAATGGGATGTTACAAATTTGTTAATTTTTTTTTGTGATGTCATGATTTTCTATACATTTTAAATTATCAATTAAAGTAAATTTTATTAAATTATAAAAATAAAAATATGAGTAGAAAGTAATAAATAAATTAAATATTAAGATTACAATAATATATAATGTTAGTTCTAAGCGTTTTTTTTGTTGAGTTTTTTTTGGTTAAAAATATTATGATAATTTTAATCGATGTTATTTACCTTTTTAAAACGTCATTTTATATATAATATAAAATAATTAAGTTTGTTGTGTCGGTTCATCTTAAACTATTGTATTATATTTTGTGACAATAATAATTATGATTTTTTTTAAAATCGTCACTCATTTGACACATTCTCGTTTTAATATTATTTAAAAAACAGATTTGAAATGCCAAATAAACTTAACAAAATTTGGTTAAAAATACTAAATCGATACATTTTTAAAAATTATAGACTAAATTGATTCAAAGTTAAAAAAAAAAGACGAATTTCAATATACACTCTTAAAGTTAATGAATTAAAAATATATTTAATCTTTTTTATTTGCGTATAATATTCGTATGTAATTATTTATTTAAAGTTAATGTTTTGATTCTTATTTTATTTTAGTTTGTATTATTTCATACAAACATGTAATCTGAAGTAGGGAAGTTATTTTTTCGCAATTTTTTTTTTCAGAGACATCAGACTCACAACTCTGCTCAATCTCTATGGACCACTAACGCCTCTTGTGGACCCCAAAACGAAAGATCCTAAAGCGGTATATTTCTTTTGCGTTTATCTCTCTGATGTCTGGGGCCAACCAACCGGTTAAAAAGAAAAACATAATTATATTTTGAAAGATTAAAAATAAAAAGTAATTTTTTTTATAATATGATGTGTTATTTTTTTAATAATTTTGAAAGATTAAAAATAAAAAGTAAAAAATAAAAAATTACTTAAAAAATAACTAATAAAATTTTAAAAAAAAGTTTTCAAAATATAAGTAATTAAAATATCGTTTTCAAAAAAAAACAAAACACTGCATTCGGAATTTGATCACTTAGTTCAACAGGGCGGGCGGAAAAGGATCCCACATGGGAGCATTTTAGTTCAACCGAGCAGAAAAGGGTCCACATGGACTTTTATCATTAAGTTACCGGAGCAGAAAAGCGTCCCACATGGGTTTAAGTTGACTAGAACCAATGCAGAAAGGGGTACCCTCTCTCTTCCTATATAAGTATCCTTTCTAACACTGAAACAAGCGTTCAATTCTCTACACTGAAGAAGGATTCATCTCTCGCTTATGATGCATAAACCCTATGCTGGCTACGCGGCTTTCATAGCCGTCTGCATAAACTTACTTGCTGTCAAGCCCTACCCAATTACTGACCTCCAGATCATCTTCTTCCTCGCATCCACGCTT
>Ga0099822_1011198_pt1 | contig 10981 bp, 3 predicted proteins | sample CowpeawhiteBW_FD_76839 | JGI IMG/M metagenome (GOLD analysis project Ga0099822, IMG submission 76839) | Root nodule microbial communities of legume samples collected from California USA - Cow pea white BW | ecosystem: Host-associated > Plants > Roots > Nodule | place: USA: California | collected... | reverse complement strand
TTTTTTTTTTTATATATATATATATATATATATATATATATATATATATATATATATTTCTCAGAACTCTTTCACAAAAAATGAATTATAATGAAAAAAATTAAATAAGTGAAATATATATGAAAAGCAAACTCAATAGCGGATATTTCAAATTGTGATTTATCACTTTGTATTGTATAAAGTGTTAAAATCTACTTCCACGTAAAATAATTTAAGGCTTAAATGATGGTAATTTTTAGTTTATAATATTATTTTTGTTATTAACTTTAAAAAAATTATGGTTAATCTTATTATGTTCTTAGACAAATTAAACCTATATATCATGGCAGGCTTAAGCCAAAAAGAATATAATTTAATTCATAATTAAAATTTAGAATTCAAATCTTATACTAAGTCTTTTTTTATGTAAATTTTGATAATAGTATCAAAAACTCATTATCAATGACAATTTATACTATAAATTACAGTATGTTTGAAGAAATAAAATATAATTTATTTTTGTTCAGGTATATTCAATTCTATTAAATTATTTAAGAACCGAAACCAATATAATTTAAATATTTTTTTTTTTGAAATGTATTTTATTTTAAAAATAAAATTACAAAGTAGTGATTGACCTTAATTGAATGTAAAATAATATGATAAGTAATGACATTATATTAAATAATTTAAAAAAATTTATTCTCCTTCAAATAAAATAAAAATATTTTATATTATAAAATAAAGGTAATAATATAAAGAAAAATGAAAGTAAGACATAATGGAGAATGATTTTTTTGTGTATCTTATTATAAGTAGAAGAGTCTTATTTAAAGATACAAGATGTAATTCATAAAGGATATATAAATCAAATACTTAATACAAATATTTAACTCATAATCATATGAGTAATTATAACAAATCATTCATTCATGTTAATCATATGGATAGTTGTATCAAATTAATGGTCAATCATTAATTCAAGACACTTTTGAGTGTCCATTGATAAAAGAATGTGTCTCGTTAAAACCTTACTAAGAAAATTTATTTTGTGGGTGTTGTATCAAGAGTTGTTCTGGTACACATTGTTAATGAGTTTGATCAGATTAAAAACATTGCATTTGACACTAAACATATGGTTTACCATGTGTATGTGTATGTGTATGTTTATTTGCTAATTATGACCCTGGAATGATACCTCTAGGTGAAATACACATTTTGTGGACTAGATTGAGTTTCTTTGATCTTTCATCAACTAAATCAATACTAGAGTTAAGCATTTAACAAAAAATTAATCTTTTGATCAATCGATACAAAGAAGTTAACATTGTAGGAAAAGTCACAATCAAACACAAGCTAAGAGAAAGTATTTGTTCTGATCTGACAAAAATGGTTGCTCTAATTCATAAAGTTAAAAATAAGGGTGCCCAAAAGACTTGACTGGTAGATTTGAAAGATCTACTAAGCGTGACCTTTCATATTTTGAGCATGTCAGCGCCTTCCATTCTAAACATGATAATTGTTCGAGAAGGAAAGACAATCAACCTAAGGCAAAGGCAAAGGCAAGAGGTACCCATGGATCTATGCAACAAAAACGAACATTTGTGATACATCAATTCCATGTTATTTGTCACCCTTACATTGTTGATGTGGTTGATGTCATCGCCAGACAATTTGGATATAGATGCATTGTTGTTTTATTAGGTATGGGTGAAGATTCTTGGCTACTTATCCGACATGATTTATTTAAATAATTGATCCAATATCATAATGATTATGCCAGATTATTAGGAAGTTATGACCAAGTGGAAGAACTAAGGAAGTCCTTGTTGGTGGATTCACAATCAATAGTATTTTCTATTACATCTTAAACACTACTTAGCATAACTTTGGCATTTAATTTTTATAACGACTTGCTTAATTATGTTTAGCATAAAATGGAGAAATGGATGACCATACTTGACATGTGATATGTTACTACCATTAGATATAATGTCATATTAGCATGTTTGTCATTACTAGAAAAATATGACAATATTTCCACTACGTGCTACACCACCTGCTAATATAAGGCAACATTGAATGATTTGTACAGGACATGTTATCGGTTCACATTTTGTTCAGGTATGGTAAATAATTTTATGTTTATTACAAGGAGGGGATTTGTCGCATTGTATAAAAACGTGACACTCGAGGTCGGGTCTCATCATAGTTACTCAACACTTCCTTCCTTCCCATACTAGGAAAGTATTCATATATCCAACTTTATATACAAATGGAAGTTTATTTCATTAACAAATATGCAACTAATTGTTTTGCATATGCAAAGCATGCGTTTCCCAATTGTTCATACATGTGTGCTAGTGCAGCAACTCCCCCATGCATATCCCCCACATGTCCTGAGATACAGTGGTACCAAAAATTGGTGACTAAAAACACGGAACTTGATGACTTTTCCTGAAGTTTTTCATGTCTTTCCAGAAAGACACAACCCCTAACGAATAACCCAAAACACAATCAATCATCAAAAAAAAATCAAAAAGATTAATCTTAACACCCACCATGGGGCTCGAACCCACGACCACAAGGTTAAGAGCCTTGCGCTCTACCAACTGAGCTAGACGGGCTTTTGCTAATTTATCAATTAGTTTCTATATGTTAAATAATGTTTAGGTATAAATGAAATTGGATTATTACAAAATAATAAATCTCTTTTTCTAGTATTTTACACAATTATATTACAATCGTGATTTCTTAAGTTAACATTATTTACGAGTTGATAATATGCAAAAAAGAAATTCTTTATTAATCTAAATTTAAGAAACGACATATTGAATCAAATCATATAAATTATAAACACATCATTCAAACAATAACAAACTTGAACGACAATGCTAACAATCATTTGCAATAGTACAAATACTACGTGATTTGAATAAGTACTTAGTAAAGAGATATCATATGGACCTCCAAGATATCCAACTCCTTCATCGTCGTCCTCTTGCACTTTTTCAACTTCTTGTGGCTCGTCAACAAGGGGATGTTCCTCCACTCCACATGTTGGTGTTCATCAACAACATCCACCCACATCACTATCACTTTCACAGGCTATTCTTTTAGCAGAGGCAATAAGTCTTCTTCTCTCACCCCGTTGAGAGCTTTCTCCTTAAATTGTATGAGCAACGCGAGTTCTTACCATATCTGGAAAAAAAAAACTTATAATTTAAAATATACCAACAAAAAAGCAAAAAATAAATAAATAAACGTGAACAAATTGGATTTCAAAATCTGGTACAATTATATCCTAAAATTTGGTAAAACCAAACCAAATTTAGAAAGCTAGTGTTAGTGCATCATGTACTAAAAACTGGGAATTTCGAATTCTACAAACCGGGAGTACCAGATTATGTTGGATTCTAAAAGCCGAGAGTACCTAAACGGAAGTCGAAAATCAATGACTAAAAACACGAAACCCGATGACTCTTAATGTTTTTCATGTCTTTCCAAAAACCCACAACCCCGGCGAATAACCTAAAATACAATCAATCACCAAAATAAACCAGTTACCTTTTAAATTGAAGATGAAATAGTAGTGAGCAACTCCAACAAAAAACGAACAACAAAGGTGTTGGAGGAAGTGACGACCAACTTGTTATGGATGAAAAGTGTCGTGGGTGCCTTTGAGGTAAAGATGAAAGAAGAGAAATATAGAAAGCTCAAGTGGGTGAGGAAGAGTGAAAACAAGATTGAAAAAAAGTGAGTGAGAGAGAGAGAGAGGTTGTGTTGTGCAGTGGCTTTGAGACATCAAATAGGGTGAAAACCATACTCAAAGACTCAATAAAAAAACACATGCAGAATTGAACACAGTAAAAGATTAAAAGGGTACCAAGAATAATATGAAAAAGTTGGAGGGGCAAGAAGAACATTTGGGAGTGCCAGAAGAAATCCCCTTTCATTATCATTCAAACATATTAAACTCAATAAATTCAAACCTCAACACCTAAGAACCGTGGGATTTGCTTAGCATCACCATCTCCATTTGGTTTCAACAGTCCATTATTGTTAGGAATCCAAGTGTTAATCTAAGTCTCACATTGGCTAAAAATGAGAAAGTAGAGCACTATATAAGAATAAAGTCCCATAAACTCATTGTCTTAAGGTTTTTGGTTGAGAGTGGTGTCAATGCCTTACGTGGTTGGGCTTAGGTCTCATTGACATTTGTTTCTCCCAGTAAAACTCCCTCTGTTAACCTAACAAGTGGTATCAGAGTCGATGGTTAAAATCGGCTCAGATGAGTGCAGTATGGTCCTTGTATTGAAAGTCTTTCTGCCAAGAGTTTCAGGTAAATGTGTCCCGTTAAGAAGAACGACGCTACAAAAGAGGCAGAAAAGGAGTACTCGTGATTAAGATTTTGGATTGAGAGTGGTGTCAATGTCTTATGTGGTTGGACTCAGGTCTGATTGGCGTTTGTTTCTCTCCAATAAAGAAGGAAAGAGAGCGATGTTGAACCTCGTCGGTGCCACTGACGATGGCTTCGGTAACCTCAAATGCGCGAGCACGAGTATAATGGAGGAGAAATGGAGGGAAGAGAAACATGTGTTTGTGTTAGAGGAAAGAAAAATCTAATTAATCAAAAATTAAGATATATGAACTCAATTAAAAAATATGAAAATTTTGATTACTTAATGAATAAATTTTTTTAACAGATGATTAAGTTAAAAATTCTCAAATTTAAAAGGGAGTTGAAGCTTAATTAAACTACTATTTTATGAATAAATTATAAATTTGATTGTAGTTAATAACTTTTCCATTGTAATAACCTGAATTATGATTTTGTATACGTTAATAAATATTCTCTTGTACCATTTCTCCGATCACATTTATTTTCTCATTCATTTTTTTTTCAACTTTTGTTTTTAGTTTTTGGAACATTATATGTGATGTTCCCACGTTTTTATGAACTCGAACATATGGATTCAAACATGCAGGTATATATAGTTTAAAAATAATGATTACTGGATCTAATTATCAAATTTTCATTTTAAAATAGACGACTGTTATCAATTTGAAAACAAATTTAGTGATTCTATATTATTATCATATGATGAAAGTATATTATAACTTGATTTTATTTTACAGAATAATTAATGTAACCTTTTCTAGAATCATTAGATTTAAATTTTATTATAAATTAATATACTAAATCATATTCTAATAGGCTACAAAAGGAAATAGTCCAGATTCTTTCTTTTAACTGCTTTTATTACTGTGTAAAATGACAATTACTTTCTGCACCTTATCGTTTTCTTAATACACCCTATCACTTTTCCTATCATTTTTGGATTTTTTTTTTCTGGAAATCAATTACCCCTTCTTTTGTGTAAAATATTTTTCGAAAACTTTTTATGAAAGTGGATAGGAATGGCAAAAATATTCATATCTATAAATATTTACAGATAAAATTCGTGATGAATAATTGGTACCTGTAGATATTTGTTATCCGCAGGTAGCAGATAGCAGGCGTTAATATTCGTTTATAAACGGATCGGATGTAGGTATCATACTATCTGTACCCGTGAGTACGTTAACCGTAAAAAATAAAAATAAAATAAAATTTATATTTTATTAAGTTAAATTTAATGAAAATTAAATTTTAATTTATGTTTTATTAGATTAAATTAAATTTATATTTTATTTTACATTTTTTTGTAATTTTATTTAAATTTAATTTTAAATATTTATAATTTTTTTTTAATATTTGTAAGTATTCACAAGTACCACAGATTTTAAACTATCTACGATTATTTTTTAAACGATACATATGTACAGATAGCGAGATGGGTAATGGATGGACTTTTTTGTCGTAGATCGGGTTGTAAGTAAGGTGTCTAACCCGAATTGTTGTCATTCTTAAACGTGGGAAATGAAATTTAATGATAAGCAGGAAACTTTAGGCTTGTGTGAAATGATCAGAAGGGTCCAAGATTTTGACCTTCTATATGTCATTAAGAGAATTAGGTAACGCATAAGTTAATTTAATTTTATGCATAAGTTAATTTAAAAAAGAAAAAAACAAACTTCATCCTAAATTAAAATTAGTTTATGCACAAGTTTATTTAATTTTTTCCGTATAATTTATCTAAATTTTTAATTTCAACTTTTTATACTACTTTTAACTTAAAAAACTCCTTTTATTTTGATCTTCCAAAAATCGTTAGTAAGCAAACAAGTAAAAGACATATCTACGCTTTATTTCTGCACACAATTCAACATCACTGAAACACAAATATAAGTAGGATCAGTTAAATTGAATTGTTATCAAACAAACAAACAAACCATTTAACTGACAAAAGAAGAACTTCATTCAACCAAACAAAATACTTTCTGTATCAGTTTTCCTTCAGAAAAATTTCAAACTTGAGATACAATAATCAAATGGAGGATGATTAGAAGAGTGAAAGGTTCTTGGGTTTATCAATACAATAGAAAAGAGAAAACAAGGCTTCTGTTTGATGAAAACATACCAATTCACACTTGGAGAAAATAGTCTTCAGTAATGAACACAATTTCAAAAGAAGCTATTATATTTTACCCCATAACAGAGAAAAAAATTGTCCATGCATTAAAAAATACAACTAAAATACACAGATATTATAATTTGGTTTGTAGTGATAGGATTGAATAAATGATATAGAATAATTGATTCAACTTATAACGTCCTTCATATTTTGATCCATGTGATTTTGCACTTGTCCAGTAGTTAACCTTAAAGCATAAGAGAAATGAGGGTGGCATAATCTGTTAAAAGTGGAACAGAACACTTACTCTGTTACTGTAATGCATTATTCTTCTGCAAATACTTATACTATCACTATCTGCTTACAAATCATTTATTGTTGTATTATTTTCATGTGATAACAGTCAGTTACCTGAGTAAAGCACAACAATTGCCCAATGCCAGTGAGAAAAAAATATTTGATGATTTCATCCATGGGAGCACATGGCACTGATTGTTACAAATTAAATTCACATTTACTCGCTATGAAGCTAAGTATATAGGAGCTAAATTCACATGTTTCAATACAGTATTAGACCTGTGCAATAGAAGAACAACTATGTGTTTCAGAAGTAAACTCTTTAAAGAATATATCAAAAAAACAGTTATCAGTGACATCAATTTATAGTAAGAACTTGGGAAACAAAATTCAAGAGTGGAATGTTTAATCCAATAGTACAATTATGTTAAAAAACCTGATGGAAGGGGTGAATTGTTAGAAGCTTTATGCAGGACTATCATTGAAAGAGGAGAGTAGTTGATACAAAGCAACATATGCATGTTTTCCGGCAATGATTCAAAGTTAGGACACTCTTTGATTGTTAGATCTTGGAGATGATGATGAGCCTGATCCGGTTAAATCATCTGTAGATTTCCAAACCCACTGAGACTAAGAGTCCAGAGTGTTGGGAAGAAATCTAGTGAAAAATGTCTAAGTCTTCAAGAGTGTTGAATACTGAACTCCCTACCATGGCCAACACTAAAATTCATTATTACTTTAAGATTCTTCAGTTTTTCCAAATGCGGAGGCACCTTTCTCACTTTAGTCTCTATAAATTCAAGGCGATACAAATCGGTGAGTGAATACAAATTTGAGGGCAACTCCTCCAAATCTCTACAAAAGTTCAACTTCAGTATTTGCAAGAGGGTGAGTGAACATATCTTTTCAGTTAGTTTCTTAATTGCAGTATTGGAGAGGTCTAATGAACGAAGATGCTCAAGATTACCAACAGAGTCAGGTAACTCTTCAAGGTTCAAAACAAAACACAAAGATAACATCCGTAAAAGCTTAAACTTGGAGAACAATTCATGTATCGACATATTGAGTAGTAAACCACCTGTTGGCATAAATGTACGCAACTTTTTTGTACTACATAACTTTCCAAACCCATCAAAATACTGATTGTATCTAAGTTTAACTGAAAAATGACGAGTAACTTTTTGTATCTTCTCTGTTTTACCAACTTCCCACATGAAGTATATGCCTCCCCCAACATAGTTTGCCAAATCATGTATAAGGTCATGCATAACAAATACCTCTTCCTTTTCATCCGATTGTTGAAAGAAGGACCTTGATAGTAAATCATTGAAGTATTGTTGGCAAACATCTTCTGGAGTCCTACTGTGTTGAGAACAGTGTAGGAAATTTTCAGTCATCCACAACTGAAACAAATCCTCCTTTCTAAACTCGTAATCCTTGGGGAATAGGGCACAGTAAGCAAAGCATACCTTGAGGTGTGAAGAAAGGTGGATATAACTCAATGCTAAAGCAGGAACAATATCACAACGGTCTTTTGAAAATTCCCATATTTCGCTTTGGAACACAGATTTCCATTCTGAAATAGATGATTTTCTGTATAATAGGCTTCCCATTGTTTTCAAGGCAAGAGGTAGTCCTTTACATTTTTCAACAATCTTCATGCCAATCTCCCTCCACTCTGGGTTTGGCTCGGTATCATCATCTCGAAATGCATGTTTAGCAAACAACTTCCGGCAATCATCTTCCTGTAATTGCTTGAGGGAGTGATCTTTTGACCCCATGGTAGAAGCAACTTTCTTACTACGTGTAGTCACAAGAATCCTACTCCCCTTAGCTCCGCAAACAAGGGACTTCTGCACGTCTTCCCATTTAGATTGGTTTTCATTCCAAACGTCATCCAAAACAAGAAGAAATTTCTTCTCAGTCAATTTCTCTTTCAATCTTCTCTGGACCATCTCTAAATTTCTACTATCATCAGTTGATCCAGTAACCGCCTCAAGAATTGCTCTTGATACTTTGAAAACATCAAATTCGTCTGAAACACAGACCCAAGCTTTGAAATCAAATTTGGCCTCATCCACTCTTGCGTCATTGAATACATGTTGAGCAAGAGTGGTCTTACCCACCCCACCCATTCCCACAATAGAAAGTATTGATGGCCGGTTAGTACCGTTGTCGTCGGATATCAGCCAGTAAAAGATCAGTTCTTTATCGTGATCTCTGCCATAAAAATCAGTTCCAACAACCAACGATGTTGTTTGTGATTTCTGTGGCAGTTCACTACTCAACCCAGATCCAACACCGCTAGCTTTTTTCAATCCTAGAGCACCCTTTTGGCTTGAGAGAAATTCTAAGCCGTCAAGGATTTGTTCCATCCTAGACTCAATCTCCTTGTTAAGGGAACTGATACGAGAGGATTTGAAGAAATCGAGTACCTTGCAAGTGCAACCCGTAAAGGTTTGAGATTCAGAATCAGCATCCACTCCTCTTTTGCAGAGCATTTGTATATCATCCAAGAGATCCTCTGCATCAAGGACAGCATCTTTGACCTCAAGCAACCAGTTTCTGACATGTGGATCCGTGAACTGCTTCCCCTCTGCATCATCAGCCAGAGAATGGATGGAATGCAGCTTCGTTTCCAACTTGTTCAGCAGCTTCTCATCAAGCTTTCTTGCATGAAAGAAATCGAGAATTTGAGGAGAAGCTAGCTTCTGAAATGCAACATCAAGAAAAACAGAAAGAAGAGCACCACCAACAAGTTCTAATGCCATGCTAAGACACAGTGATTCAAATGCGTTACTTGATCATGGTTACTCAGAGTATTATTCCATGCATCACATGTACTTTAACAGCTGTGTTATAATATCAACTAAGGGAATTGTTTAAATTAAGAGATGTGTTAACGTGTTAAAATATTTTATTTTATTTCTTGATATATTAACTTTTGATATGATTTTTTAGCTCTGCAGTGTATTTTATTATAGGAATTTTTGTCATGGTATTAAAATAATATTTATATTAATAATTTAATGTTTAATCTTTCTAAAACAGTCTAATACTGTATTTACATATTTAAGAGGACAGAGTGCATGCATACTGCTATCATTATCATGAGACAACTTCACCAGTCAACAAATACTTAAATAACTCAAATTCTTTTCTGTAATGGTTGTTTTTATATATTAATTTTGAATGGCTGGACCACATGCAGGGTTAACATTATGATGAAATGAATGGTGATATTCTATTTTATGAACGGTGCTTTAAGTTGATAATTATTAAGGACGAAAGAAATCAAATAATTTATTCAATCAACATAGTTTACATAAAAGTAATATTTATATATAGTAGCAAAACATATTATAATAAGCTGAAAGGAAAAATATAATTTATCATAAAATAATATATATATATATATATATATATATATATAATATCTAAATTATTTATAAACTAAATAATTAATTATATATAATATTAAGTTATATTTTATTTTTATATTTTTTTAAGTTGAAATAAATGTCCATGATTCTCATCTTTTCTATGAAATGATTGAAGGTGGTAGTAGGAAGACCTTTCATGGTTATGTTAGCTATTTAATGCACAATTCTAAGATAAACGATAGTTAATATTTGTTTTTTAATAAGATCACAAATGAAGTGATGGTCAATATCTACATGTTTCTATATCTTATGATGAGAGAGATTATAATCGATGTGTATGACAAATTAGTTGTAAAAAAAAAATAGTTGCACCAATTGAAACTTTAAAGTGTTTGGATAATCATTGTAGTTAGGGATGGCAATTAGGGCCTGGCCCGTGGGCCCGGCCCGCAGACCCACAGAAAAAACGCGGGGCGGGCCATGGTCGTGAGCCCGCAGGCCCGCGCGGGCCTGGCCCGCATAGGCCCGCAGTCCGCACGGACTAGCCTGCAAGCCCGCATAAAAAAAAAAATCTTGTACTTGTGTATATTAATTACTTCTTTTATGGACTCATTAACGTTTCAAATTCTTGTATAACTGGAAAAGACAAGTATTATGTAATTTTTAATGTGCTGAAATTTAAAGAATACATTGTGTATGTCATAATATGAATATGATGAAAATGTTGAATTATCAATTTATCATCTAATTCCCCAAAGTCTTTACTTAATTTTGTGAACTTCTTAAAGTTTCCCAATTTTTAAA
>Ga0099822_1011189_pt1 | contig 10987 bp, 3 predicted proteins | sample CowpeawhiteBW_FD_76839 | JGI IMG/M metagenome (GOLD analysis project Ga0099822, IMG submission 76839) | Root nodule microbial communities of legume samples collected from California USA - Cow pea white BW | ecosystem: Host-associated > Plants > Roots > Nodule | place: USA: California | collected... | reverse complement strand
GTCAAGTTATATATATGTTGATACTTTAATCTTTAACTATAATCTTTATAGTAAATTACTCAAGTAACCGTCTTATAAACAATTTTTTTCTAAATTAGCATGAAAAAAATGTATAGTTTTTTTATTTATATTTTGTTGAATAGCATGATAGAAAATTTGTAATATTAGTCATGCTTTCTTAGACTAATGGATACTTTCTTGAAAATAATTCTTCATATATTGGTGATGAGCATGATCAAAACATTGGTTCTTGATTTAACTATGATTATCATCTCATGGGTTACTTAAAAATTTAGTTAAATATTTGAATACTAAAAAAAGAATTAGGTGGGTTGGTGAGCCAACCCACTTAACCCACCAACCCGTGGTGGGTTGAGCCGAGTTACAAAATTTCTGGCTCACCAGAAAGTGAGTCGAGTTGGGTTCACTCATTTTCAACTCGACTCGTGGTGAACCAACCCGTGTTTGCCCGTGTATTGTTATTATAGAGGTAAATGAATTTTGTTTTCTTTTTCTCCATTACCTTGGTGTCGGAAGACATATTTTCATGTTCATCCTACTAATTTATTTTACTTATCTCGCATAGATTAAAATTATTTTAGTTCATTGACGTATAGTTGTTTATTCATCAAATTCTATTTTTACAAGTTTGAGATGTACCCACAAAATACATGTATCTACATGTTGTTATGTGTTGTCGACATTTTCTAGGTTAATTTGTTTGTGTCTTTAGTTTTTGAATTTGTTTATTTAATTTTATTAGTATTTAGTTGGATTAAGAGATTCACACGATTCTTAATTCAAAATTTTAAAACAATAAATTTATATATCTTTATTTCTACATGATGCTTAATTATTTTATTTTTATTTAATATAAAACTTAAATTTATATTTAAATTCTCGACCCTAACGATTAGTTTCTTTTTATGTTATAATCTAGCTTTAAATAAGCAATGTTATGTATGTGAATGCACCGAGATTATTCCATCTCCTGATGACTTGTGTGAAAGTCATGTCTTCTTTGTGACATCATGTTAAAAATCGGTTACAAAGTGTCGCCTGCACAACGATAATTTGGGTCGGTGTATCCTTAACTAAATGGTAGGAAAATAATACTCAACTAATTATTGGTTTAAAAATATGAATAATTAATAGCAAATCTTAATTAATCATAATGTAAATTTGGATATAGTGCCTTATAGATCAAAGAAGGAAGAAAAAAACTGCTTAAAAATAGTTTTTTACACCTTTTCACAAAAATTAAGAAAAAGAATTTGGAATAATATTATGGTGATTAAAAAAAGGGAAAGTATTAGTTTGGTGACGCAAAGTTCCTGAAAGATCTGGTTATATTGTCTTTATTCTCCGAGATGACTCATGTTTACATACACACAGTGTGAACAACAGAACGAATTCCAATGCATGTTTGACAAACCATAATAGGACAAAATTATTAAATACACGGTACTATTTGTCAGTGTTGTATTGATGACTCAACATACTTCGGTCTGAAAACATCGTTCTCGGAATGATTTTATTGTATACAGAATCTCAACGCTTTAGTTAATTAAATTGTCTTTTGCATGTATAAACCGAACTTTTTTCTCAATATGAAAAGAATATATATATATCGCTGATAATCTTCTCAATTTTAAAGCCTCAGCTTTCAGAACCGATTCAATTCTATTTTTCTGGAAACACCTAATATACATTCATGAGTAGAATCAAGGCTTTTTTAATTTTGAAAAACTTTCTCTTTCTCGTTTGATTACTTGACATTACATCATGCGAACGTGTTAATAAAGCATGGGTTGTTAGGGTTTATAGGGCACATAGAACCCTGTTTAGATGATCCAAGGGTGGTTGTGTGCCCCTAATGGAGTGCAAAATGTACACAAGAATGTAATTCCAATTGCTATAGGATCCAGCTGTCGTGGATTTCACTATACCAATGGTTTTGAAAGGTAGTAATTTGGTATGTCAAACAGCATAAGCATCTTTATATCGTATAATCCTGATTCCGAGCTCATTAGTGCAAATTATGAAAATTGAAGGTTGACCTGTGATTATTCTTACGTGCTACACTAGCACAGAATATATATAAATTCAGTATAGAAGCTTCCAATTACTACTAGGGTATATATTTGCATATATTCCAAGCATAAACCCAGTTTATGGCACACTTTAATAATAGTGCTTTCACTGTGGTCACTAGTTTCTCATTCTCCCAAATAATACCACCTGGTCCCTTCAAAACATCTACGCAGATTCTTCTACTCTTCTAGATAGAGACGGATTAAGATAATGCGAATAAAATGAAAACAAATTAATGATGAATTATTCAGAATTACCAACTCATGTATCAAGTAGTTCAATATTACGCTAAAGCTAAATAAAACTCATATACTGTGATGACGCATTGGAGTGGTTTCCTGCCATTCATATTTAATATTTTCTAATTTAAATTAAATTGTTAATATGAATATTGAATATTATGTCCATGTATCAACAAAATATTAAAAATAAATAAGTACCAGTTATTGCCAAAGCAAAAGCAAAAGTTTATAGTAATTAATGTACAAAATTCTAATGTTAAAAAAGCAATGGATGAACCATATTAGCGAGAATCTAGTAAATATTTTTCTTTACGGTCATTTTTTTCTTAGATTTCTTGATTTGAGTGGCGTTATTCTTTAACCTTAAAGTTTTATGAATCAATAACTTAAAAATCATTTAAAAAATGACTTTGACATCTCATGTTATAAAAAAAATAAATTGAATTGCTTGATTTGTAAATGACTTATTAAATAGCGAAGAAGTAAAAGAAAAATAGATGTACAATACAAATAAAAATGGCCCAACCCTCCTTAGAGTTTTGATTGTGTATCATTATTCAACATCATATTAAAGAAAGAAAAAGAAGAAGTAGAAAGCAGCATAGGAAACTTAAAAGAGATATGAATGATTACGAATTGCTTTAATCGGAAATGATTTGCATGATGTTCTTATCCCAAATAGGATTAATTGGTTTTATAGTCAATCCCAAATATGATTATGCCGATAAAAGCAATTCCCGAGTATGATTAAATTTTTGCTAGGGGTATTTTTGTTTTTCTGCACTCTCAGTAGAAATGCATATGGACATGACGGGGTGCAATAAGAATTAGCTCATGTACATGCAAGGATTTTGGGTCCACAACAACTTTTGCATTATTGAACATCTAAAACATGGTTCTGAAAGAAAAAACATAGTACTACGGCCCAAACGCGAACCAAGGTCCATAGCCCAAATGTACATGTTGGAATTTCGTAGTCAGAGGACGTGACTTTGTAATTGACTGTGCGAGTGGCACGCTGGTTGAGCTTGGCAACAATGGGAGAACACAGATTGAATTTGAGCACGCTTGTGTTCAGTGTTGCAATCATCATCCTGGTCTCTTACTCAGCAAAATCACAGGCGTTGAAGCATTCCCCGCGATTCCTAGGAAAATTGGCAACAACAGGAAACCATTTCGCGCCACCGCAATTTCATTACGAAACCAGGTACTTCCAACAGCGCCTCGACCACTTCAGTTTCTCGGAGCTACCAACGTTCTCGCAGCGTTACCTCATCAGCACCGAACACTGGGTGGGCCCCCAGCGCTTGGGCCCAATTTTCCTCTACTGCGGCAACGAAGGAGACATCGAATGGTTCGCCCAGAACACTGGCTTCGTCTGGGAACTCGCCCCTCGGTTCGGGGCCATGGTGGTTTTCCCCGAAGTAAGCCTTCCGCTTCCTTAGCTTAATAAATTATCCACCTTCAACTTCACTAATTGTTGTCAAACGAAATTTCACGATTTCACAACTTGTTTCTACGCGCGTGAATGTGACAGCATCGATATTACGGCGAGTCTACGCCTTTCGGAAGTGCAAAGGAAGCGTATAAGGATGCCACTACCTTGTCGTATCTCACCGCCGAACAAGCGCTCGCTGATTTTTCCGTTCTCATCACTGATCTGAAGCAAAATTTCTCGGCCAAGGATTGCCCCGTTGTGTTGTTTGGAGGATCATATGGTGGAAGTAAGTAACACTATTACCGGAGATCTCAGGTTAGCTTGTGATATGGCCAAATAATTGAACTGCTAAATGAGTGGGGGCAACCCTCTGTTATGTTACGGAGCTGAGTTTCGATTTTGAGTATGTCTAAATTCAAATTCTAACCTTGTACTAGAGTCCAGTGGTTACTGTTGGAAGTCACCTAATTGTAAGTTCTCATTGAATTACTCACAAATATTCAGTCATGGAAATTTCTTTCTCGAGATGTTCAATGGTGTTCAATCCTCTTTGAGATTTCACATTAGTAATACCGTGTAGTATGGGGCATTACTTCCAAGCCATAACTAAGTGGTATTTCTCACATCTAATCCTCTATAGGAACTACTAATAAACTTGCAATAGTGACGTATTTATCATTTAGAGATTTGTTATTCCACTTTAGTTGAATAAGTAAAGTTACGTCTTTGTCGAAGTGGGAGTAACTTTTCTCTTCTGCAAGTCTACAGCATTCTAAAAAGCCAAAAATCTTAGTAATAGGTAAAGAGATAGGAATTTGTGAAAAAACTGACTGCTAAATTTTAGGACTTAGTTAAAATCAAAGACAAAATATATATATGATTTGAGCAAACCTAAACAGGTCATTATGAATGGTGAATAGATAGTTTTATAACCCTTTTGAACATTGTTTTGCAGTGTTGGCTGCTTGGATGAGACTCAAGTATCCTCATATTGCTGTTGGAGCACTTGCTTCTTCTGCTCCGATTCTTCAGTTTGAAGACATCGTGCCACCGGAAACATTCTATAACATTGTTTCAAATAATTTTAAGGTAAGTCAATGCGTTTACGCCATTGTTCAGGTATCTGTCAATGTGGTGATTAGTATATTATACTAACGGTTTTACTCCATTGTTTATGTCCACAGCGTGAAAGTTTCACTTGCTTTAACTATATTAAACAATCTTGGAATGAAATAACATCTACGGGTCAAACGTATAATGGTCTTGAGCGCCTGACGAAAACCTTCAACTTATGTCAGTAAGGCATTTAGAAATATGTCTGCATGACATGATTGTGAGTGGTGATATCCATGTTTTGTTATTTTTCTGTTGTACTCATTTAGTCAAGCTAATTGAAGGAAATTGAAGAGTACTGGAGACCTGTATGACTGGTTGGAGTCTGCATATAGTTATTTAGCGATGGTGAACTACCCATATCCTTCTGATTTTTTGATGACTTTGCCTGGACACCCTATCAGGGAGGTTAGTATGGTTTTGATTAGTATATGATCATTATACCACTTATTAGTGATATAAGTCCTTTAGTAATAGAAGACAATTCGGCATTGAAAGCTTTCATAATTTAAATATCCTTGAATCACAATAACCATATAATGAACTGCAACTTTGCCTTATAATATGAAGGATTCATGATCATAATATGAAGGATTCATGATCGGCTTTGCTTCATGGATTTAAATAACAAAAGAACAATAATTGAAATAAGAACATAAAATGAATAAAGGAAACAATATGATCTGAAAATGGAATAGAAAGCGGCATGAAATATAAAGAAAAATAACAAGGTAAGTAATGAAACTAAAAGAAATAGAAAAGACGGAGAAGAACTGAAAATGGAGAATACGTCACTTAAGATTAAACTCAAGATAAGTGTATTGGAGAATTTCTAGGATATTAATATTATAGTCAAAGGAATGATCACTTTCTCATGAGAAAAATGCTCAAAAAACTGAAATTTTCATTCAATCCATTGTGCATTACAAATAAAGGAGACGGCTATATATAGTTATAGTTCTGAAAATTCAAATTTAAATCTGGAGTTTTCTCCCATGCGGCTGTCATCTAGGATGTGTAATACATGCTTGGGCCATACTTTCAATGCTCCTTGAGACACCATGTTTTCCATGCTCACTTGAACTCTTCTCTCCTTTCTCTTTGGCTGAAAATTTGAGGATACAATTGGGCTTGATTGAGTCTTCACCAATCAATATGATTATATATATGGTCTTTTATAGGTTTGTAAGAGGATTGATGGGTTTCCTGCTGGAACTAATATTCTAGAGCGAATATATGAAGGAGTGAATGTCTACTACAATTATACTGGAAAAGAAAAATGTTTTGAACTGGATGATGATCCTCATGGCATGAGTGGTTGGGATTGGCAGGTTTACAAGAGTTACATTACATGTTTTTTCTCCTTTTAATTTCACTAGTTGCTGAATAAGTATTGAGGCCCAGTAGCGCAAATGCTTGAGTAATGTGTCTTCTTTAATCCTAGTTTGTTCCATTTTTCTTTTTCATTGTATAGGCTTGCACTGAAATGGTTATGCCAATGTCTAGCAATCAGGATTCCAGCATGTTTCCACCGTATGAGTATAATTACACTTCTTTTCAAGAGGAATGCTGGAATGATTATGGAGTGAAGCCAAGGCCAAAATGGATTACTACAGAATTTGGCGGGCATGTAAGGAAATAATTACTGTTAAAGTTACATTTCCATTATTGAAACTAAAATTTTTTATCATCATTTGATATTCTGGTTTAGTTTATAATTTCCTCCCCTGCGCCCCCACCCTCCTAAAATAAAAGTCAATTTTACAAGTTTTAGGGCGTGTGGAAAGGCTGAGATAGTTATTTATTTTTCTAGTTGTGAAAGAGTTTGGTGACTTGATATTAAATCTGACTTGGACGAATATATGATCGAAGAAAAGAGGAAACAATATATGCTATGGAGCATAGTGTAGACAGTTATTTTGGGTGACCTAGTGAATAGTGTGCTAATATAGAAAAACTTATAACATGCATATTCTGTGCCATCGTCACTCTGATAATAATGAGATTTCCTTCTCTATAAAAATGTACTCTTGCATGTATTAAACCACCCGCTGATGTGTTAACCTGTAATATGATTATCGAGGTGACTGCATTTCACTTTTTTATATTCTGGCTTGACAACGTTGCGTTTGTAGATCTGCCTATATCAATTTTGTCAGAAGTTTCTTTCTACTTGCAACACAAATTCATTCTGCCAGAAAATGAATGAAAGATAGCTGATACTTTGAAATAAATGGTCCTATCCCTTGGTGATTTTATTCGAATAGATTGATTGCATGAAGCATCATCAATTAAAACTAAAAAGCAGTATTCTGATAAAATGCTGTTTTAATCTGATCTGGGCATCTTGTTTGAAGGATATCCATACCACCTTGAAGAAATTTGGAAGTAATATAATTTTCTCAAATGGTCTCTTGGATCCATGGAGTGGTGGAAGGTGATATATTATTTATTCTGTAAATATCTTGGCTATTATGTTTTATATTTTTCCAAGAAGTTATCTTTGAGAGATGTTATCAAATTCCAACACGCAAATTGTTTCTGGTACAGCGTTTTGCAGAATATATCTGAAAGTGTTGTTTCACTTGTCACTGAAGAAGGTAAAAACATTTATTATTTTGAAATTGTTAATTTCCTGCTGTATGTATCTGAGTCTATTGTTTTGTTTAGTTTTCCATACGTGTCACTGTTATAACTACTGTTGTTTTGGTTTATAGATTGAACAATTACATGAAACTTCCTCATAAAACTTTTAAAAGTATAGAGTGCTAGTGAGTTCCTAAGAGTTCTCAATCTTGTTGATAACATTAAAACATGAAAAAAATAAGTGTTTTTAGTTCTTATACTCTTAGTCAATCATTATCAAGGTCCTTTTACTGATGTTGATAGATTTAGGCTCTGCTAATAATAAATTCTTAGAGAATATGAACTAAAGCCAAATGTTTTCTAGAATTTGAGACCAAATTCATCAATATAGGAACGATATTTACGTTTGACCAAAAGCATAATAATTAAAAACATATTCTTTTCCTTGAATAATTTATTGATGTCAAAAGTTACTTAATTTTTTTTTTCTTAAACTGTTTCTTAGGTGCGCACCACATAGATTTACGTCCTTCGACTCAAAATGATCCTCGTTGGTTGGTAGAGCAGAGGGAGACTGAGATAAAGCTAATAGAAGGGTGGATCAGTGACTACCACCAGAAAAATAAAGCTATTTTTGATATGTAACAGATCTATCTACTATTTGCTTCATAGCTATTCTGTATAGCCACGTTTGCTTGTGATGAAAGAAACCTTCTGGACGTCTAATTATAAAAGGACATTATTTCTAAATTATATATATGTATGTATGTATAGTGCACCCAAACGAACTAAAGTGTGCCTTCAAACGCTGTATCTTGTTTCATTTCATTATTCTCAAGCTCCCTTCTCTATGAAAGTAATCATGTTTTACAAATGTTGTGAGTTGAGTTTTTTGTCTGAGTTTTTCTCCTTCCCCAGGTTGATAACTAACATCTGAAATGCTACTAGAAAGAAATGCAAACAAAGGAGGTTGCTACACACAAGGAATTCGAGGAAGATTAAAAATCAACCAAGAGGAAGATGATGTTATAACTTCTAATAGATATGCTTGTTATAAGAAAAAACTTCAAATGTCGTATAAATGAGATGAACAAGTAGTCAAATAACTAAGATCAACAATGATTACAATGGAAGAATTTATCTATCGTTGGGGAGAATACAAAATATGCAATAAAAAAAGTTTATAAAATAGTTACAACTTTATGAAATTGATGCAACTAAAGACCCTAAATTGAGTCAAAAGGTATCATTTAAGTTTATGAGCACATGTGGAGCATAGAATTAATGGTGATATACTTTCTTTTTTAATGATATAATTTCTGGAACAATCATTAGAGGTTCATTCATCTTCCATGTTTGGAAATCAATAACATTGATAGAAAAATTGGATCAGATATTTTGGTGATGTTGTTTCTTTGAATGATAGTACTTAGTGTAACAAAGAAAAATATATTGCTTGCCTTAAATTTTGGTTTTAACAATTATAGGGATCCAACCACATTTGTCCAACTTTGTTATGAGATGAAACAACTAAAGAGATTCAAAGAACCTCCTAACATACTAAGATAGGTTATTAGGTTTTCGTTACAACTATATTAAGATACGAGAATTTGAAAGGAAAAATTAGAATATTAAAATTGTTCTCGATTCATTTACATCAGCTACAACCCTAAATAGAAATGATTTTAGATCAAAAAGTGTCCTGACTAACATATAATTATTCTATGGACTCATTAAATGAAAAATTTCATCTATTGGAGTTCCTTATAGTGTCTTGTGAGTGAACGAGTCCAGATTTTTTACTATTCTTTTTGTGCTGTCTTCTGCTGAGCATTAACAATACATTGTATTGATATTTTAAATATCTTTTTAATATATTTTAAAACGTCAAAATTAGTCATAATCAGTATATTATGAAGATACAATAGAAGAACAACAAAATAAAATCCAACATAGAATCCAAATTCCTTGTGAGCTTACTAATTGGATTGATCCATGTTGTATCACATTATTATCTTATTAGATATGATGATTTAAGTACACATTTAGCAGTAAGTATGTGAAATACAAAAGTAGTATATTGAATTTTAATTTATCATATGACAATTTTTGAAAATTTTAATTCATTTTATGAGGCAAATATATGGTTTTTATTTATTAATTTTTATTCTATTGTTATTCCTAACAAATAATGACAGTGAATGTTATTCTTTTAAACTATTTTAAAGTGAAAACAATATTTAAGATGTCCAATTTGAAATAACTAAAATTAAAAGCAATAGAGTGGATTTGTTGATAATATGTCCTTCTCCTTACAATGATGTAGTAGTAGGGAATTATATAAAAAAAAAATCATATTAATCGTGAACTCTGATCAGTGATCTTTAGCCATTGGCAACAAAAAAAAATGTAGTTTAACAAGGCCATCTCCAACGATAATATATTGTATAGTTCTTAAAGCTAAGATCCAGTTTTTATTGAGTTTCTTCATTCGGGTAAAATAAGGTGACTGCCAAAAGTGTAAATAGCATAAACCTACCAAGTTTCTTATGGAAGAGCTCCCAAAAGCCCTGTACATAAATAAAAAAAAAAAAAAAGTGAAGTAAACTTGTTTTTTTTAGAGTCCAGATTTTCTACTGCTTTATTTTTTGTGTTGTTCTTTGTTGAGCATTAAAAATATACTGTTTGATATTTTAAGACTTAAATACATTTTTGTCCTCATTTTGGTAGTGTTTGTGGTGGATGCAATGACAGATTATAAGAGGGGTAGGCGGGTGCCCTGGCCCCCTATTTTTTTTTTAAATTTTTTTACTTATGTATTTTATTTAAAAAAAATTAAACTATGTATTTTATTTTAAAATGTTTTAAATTATGTATTATATATATTGAAAATGTTGAAAATTCATGAAAATTTAATTGAATATATTTTTATTTATTTTATAAAGTATAATATTTAATATTAATAAATAATAAAACATAAATTAAATATAATAAAGAATTAAAAAATTAAAAAATATTTTTTAATTTTTTTCCAATTATTTTTTAATTTTTTATATATTGTAGTGATTTCTCACACTCATTTGTGTGTGTTTTCCTTTTGTTTATGAAAAAAATGAAATTAGATACAAACTCGTTATTTTTGCTCTCATCTCTTTCTTTACTCGTGTTTCTTTCGTTTATTTATGAAAAAAAACAATTAGACACAAACTCATTATTTTTGTTCTCATCTCTCTCCTTTATTCTCTTCCATTATCGAAGAAAAAAAAAGGTAAGTGTATTGTATCACTTGAAGAAATATAAGTCTTTGGTTTATTCATTGTTTATAATATAGAAGAAAAAAGTAATGTATTATATTTTTTTCATAACCAATTTTCAATTATAACTTGATTATCATATATTTTGTTTCTAGTAATTACGTATTTTAATTTTTATTAGTTTATGATAAATTATTTTTCAGTCTTAAGTTTATATATATATATATATATATATATATATATATATATATATATATATT
>Ga0099822_1011181_pt1 | contig 10999 bp, 6 predicted proteins | sample CowpeawhiteBW_FD_76839 | JGI IMG/M metagenome (GOLD analysis project Ga0099822, IMG submission 76839) | Root nodule microbial communities of legume samples collected from California USA - Cow pea white BW | ecosystem: Host-associated > Plants > Roots > Nodule | place: USA: California | collected... | reverse complement strand
TTTTTTACAAACATAATATATATATATATATATATATATATATATATATATATTACATATAATTTTAAATCTTTTTTAAAATTTAAGGGGTATGGACCAGTAATACTAAGATCTGTCATTGTTTATGACCCAACAACATCGTCAAAATTAAGCATGTCAAAGTGGGCTAGGCTCGTTGGCTCGACCCGCCAGCTCACCAGACCATTAAAAAAAAAGACAGGATTGGTTGGAATTTCTAACTTGCCAACCCGCTATGGTCCGACCCGCCTAGCCTGCCAAACTAGCGGGTCAAAGGCGGGTCAGCCCGCTCTGACCCGCCAACCCGTTCTTTTTTATATTTAAAAATAAAAAATAATTAAAAAAATAAAAAGTGGTGGGTCAGCCTACCGATCTCGCCCTGAAGTGGGACGGGTTGAATTGTCCAACCCATTTCCTAATGACGAACTAGTTCGACCAGATTCGTTTTTAGCTGGCCAAAGACGAGGCGGACCAAAATGAAGGGTTTACTGTTTTATCACCCCTAATCAAAATCCTTCAATGAAATCAGTTGAGGACTATTGCTCCTAATACTTGATTTTGTTTGAGCATAGACATACTTGTTACTCGTGTTCCATTAGATTCATGAGAGTTCACCCTTCCATCAAAGTATGCATAACTTTCCTCCGCAACCACCATGTTTTGTCCCTCGAGAACAACTTTTATGTAACCAGCTAATCATTCTCGATGACGGATCTAATAAGTAGAAATTAAATTAGGTAAATTTTTATTTTTTTTATAAAGTATAACATTTAATTTAATAAATAATAAATCATAAAATTAAATACAATAAAAATTAAATAAATTTATTGAGATTTTTTTATGTTCTCTCTTGTTATTTTTTGAGTTTGTCACATACTTTCACTCTCACATGTTTTCTTTTGTTTATAAAGGAAAATAGGAAGTCGGACACAAACTCATTCTTCTTATTCTCATTCTTCATATATTATATTTCATTATTCAAGATAAAAGGACAATTCTTTTGCTTGATAATAAAATATTAATTTAATAAATAGTATTTTTCATCTCATGAATTTTTTGTATATTTATTATTTTATGAATATAGAAGGAAAAATAATGTATTATATGTTTTTTCATAACCATTGTTTAATTGTGATTTGATTTGATTATCATATATTTTTTCTTTTAATAGTTACGTCTCTCAAATTTTTATTAGATTTTGATAAATTATTTTTATTCTTAAACTTTTTATTTCAAACAGTTATATAAATAAATAAAAAATATTTTTTTAAATGATAAGAGAGAAGATACCTGTGAAGATGAAAACAAGATAGATTCTTTTTCTTCATATATTTTGAATTCTTCCCATATTATGAAGCATGACAAAATCCAATTGTTGAATCAAAAGGATTATTTTTTAATATTCCAGAATTATATGTACAAGTGAGGTTTCATATTAACTTTTTTTTCAAACATATATAAATTTTGAAAGTTGATTATTTTAACCCTTCAAGAATTCTGGTCAAGATCCGTCACTGATATTTACTTATCAGTGTGAAATACAAAACATTAACTCTATCTTGATTATATAGGATTCAGCCATCACAAAATAAGATTCTTATAAGCTCAAGCTCTACACGATCTAATAACATTTTTAATAAGATGTTAGTACATTTTATTAAAGATGTTACTTTAGATCAATTTTATAAGTTATAAGTTATATGTAACATATTTTAATCAATTTTATAAGTTATAAGTAACATATCTTAAATAAATGTCACTATTAATAAAATGAATATATTATGTTATCATTTTGATAAAATGTTTGCTAAACATTAAAGATTGATAACTTTTACAAAACATATTATTATTTATTTTATAATATTGCTAAATTATTTATATTTTAAACAATTTGTAAAATTTGATAAATCCAAGTAATAATTCAATAATAAGAAAAAAGGTAAAACTTTAGTTCATTGTCCTCAGAAACAGAGTCCTTGAAGGTCTGCGATGTGATTTTAACATCAAAACAAAGTCCAGGTGTTGCATAGTCACAGTGAATTTTGAATCATAGTTTTATTTCTCTCTTTTCCCTATCGGCGACGCAAGATCAAGACAGGACAAGTTTAGACAGTGTTGTAATTCGAGTCTCTGTCATCACCTTGCTTTGATTTTTCATTTTTCTCATCTCTGTTTCTGATGTGTTTCTAGTTGTTTTTTATGAGACGAAAGCTGTAGCTAACTTCCTCTAAGAAGTGAATCAATCTTTACCTTTTCTTATCTCATACATATTATGAAATTGGAAGGAAAAGTATGCATGTGTATAATCAGAATATCAAATGTATCTATATTCATTGCTAGTTTTGTTACAATTAACGAATATGCCAAGGCATTTCAGTGCTTCCATGAAGGAGCTTTTCAAACAATATTATTTTCAAACAATTTCATGAAAACAAATTTATATCAATTACAAACTTTTAAATTTTATATTTGAATTTTATAATTGTTATAAAATTTTATATTTGAATTTATAAAATTGTCTAAAAATTATTAAAAAAAATTAAAATAAAGTTTAATATAAAATTTAAATTTAAATAGACTTAATTTGGTTAAAAATGTCTATTATAATAAAAATTTCATTACAATATTTATATATTCAAATTGAAACGTTGAAATTACTTCAATTTAAAAGAAATTATGATTAAATTGAAACAAAATAATAAATATAGACATCAAATTGAGATTTTTTATATTAATAATTGACACATAAAAAATCATAATTTAATACGTGACAATTTTTTTAAATTAAAAGAAAATTAAAAATTAAAAATAAAGAAAATCACAAACTGACACATAATAGAACCCTAATTTAACACATGACATGATAATTGTTTTAAAAAAAAGTTAAAAATTAAAAAATTTAAAAAAAAATACCACAAGTTGACACGTGATACAAAGTTAATGTCATCCGTAATATCTTAACGAAAAGGACTAAATTAGAATAAATTTTGAAAATTAAGATCCAATTAGGACGAATTAAAACTTGAGGACCTAATTTAAATTTTGAGGATATTCCGGGAGATTAAACTTTTATCTAACAATCATATTTTACATAATAAATTTAATTTTACACGAAAAAAGATATATCAACTTGAAAATTCTTCAAAATCAAAGTGGTGTAAATAATTCGTTTTCTCCAACCACAGGTTGAATAATGCACTGAACCATTCCTTTTATAATTTACCTTTTTTGAAAACTACAATAATGTATTTCTCTTCCATAATGTGCAGTAGCATTCAAATTTTTGGAAAGCTATTTGAATTGAATTTAAGTAAAAAGCAGGAGAAAACCATCATGATAGACATGCCCCTATTTATTTTATGGACACATATGAAGCACTTCATCTTCCACTTAAAGATCATATACATACAATGCACACCTCAAACACACAACAGAAGATATATACAGGATATTCTCAATCAAACAAACGACTAACTCTAAATTTTATTGGTAAGATTACTAAAAGACAAAATCTTTTACAAACATTTCCAGCAAAAAAAAAAAAAAGATTTAAAAGAAACAAAAAATGAATGAATCTAATATCTAGTAGTGGTAATGTGAGAGTTAGAAGTTGCAGCAGCTATCACAGATGCTCCCTGAAATTCTGCAAGTTATTCTTTACAACTCGTGAAATCTCCTGCAACATAAAGCAGAAAAGGATTTTCAGAGATGTTCAAGTTCTTAAATAGAGTATTATTGAGACCAAGACAAGTAATAGCTGATGCAATCCTAATATAGCAACTGAGTTGATTATAAAAGTCATAGCAGTAAAAATGTGTATGCAATGAGGTTTTGATAAAATTTGTGGACCCTATTGAAAATTTTGCAAGGGTTGTGATTCTCATCAACAGTGAGGGGTTGAATTGGATGCAAATTATTCATTTGAAAATTCATGACACGAAAAGCAATTCACCTGTCCAGTTAAGCAGCTAATTCCAATTACTCGAATTTGTTATGGCTTGTTCATTTTCTATCTCTGCATCAGTGAAAGTTAGAGCTCGCTGTAGCTTCCTAGGAGAGAAGGTTTCAACCTCAACCATGTATGTGGCCGTCACAGGTCTGTGATCGGATAGTTTGAGCTCTGCCCTTCTGTAACTCAACAACTTCATTCCCTTGCCATATGAAAGAATACGATCACACCTGAAAGGTGATTACAAACAACCAAAATTCATCAATGGAAAGACGTGTATCAGATACCACTAGTTCAATTTTCATACATTAATGGAAAATTTTCTCATACAATTTTCAAATAAAATACTAGGGTTAAAAAATATTGATCGAAGAACCTTAGGAGTTGACAAGTTTGAGGTCTTGTCGCTTATGACATTTAACTTGTTTCTTACACCACATACCTGATCTAAAACACCTCTTTTTGACTTTTATGTAGCAGATATGGTACAATCAAGAATAAACATAACACAGAAAATTATTATTATTACTATTATTATGTAGTCCTAAGAAATTTGAAAACAAAGACAAAACAATGGTTTTGTTAATAGATAAATAAATATAAAGGCACAAGATTTGCAAACATGGAATCCGCATCTCAGAATAAATGCATACCATGCAGGTGAGCGCTTTCCAACCTTGGGATCCTCTCCATAGTATTTATCTGAATTAACCTCATACTTGTAAGTTGGTGGAAAGTTTAATATGCCTTCTGACCATCCTCCAAACACACCATTCTTGAGTTCTCGCATGAGCTGTGATAATGATGTCAATTTATTTTATCAAACAGTTAGATAATTTTATAGGATCAAGAGCTAACTAGTTAAAACCTCTTATAGTTAATTACAGTTATTAATGGTACTTGGTTATACTTGTGGGTTAGCTGAAATATTAGAAGAGAAATGGAGGATGAGGCATAAAAGTTGTAGAATTATAGTTATTAATACTAATTAGTTACACTTAACGGCTAACTCAAATACAGTAAAAGCAAAACAGATGGTGAAATTTCCTATAATTATAGTTCAAGTAATGATCTAGCAGTATTAGTGACTTGTTAATTTAGTATGAAACGAAAAACGAATAGCAGTTGAATGGCAGTAGAGGTTAGAAAAACTCTTTTACTAAACAGATAAAGGGATCAAAATATCTTTCCACGGAAACTTTTTGCCAAAAGAAATCCTCTTTAAGTTGGATTAAACACAATGAGGTTGGAGATCATCAGATTTGACCTCATTTAATAGGACTCCAAAGAATGTTCTTGCTCACAAAAATACAAAATGTAGGAGTTGCTATAATACCTGGTCTTTCTCAACTAATTTTGACCACTGCTTTTTTGAGATAAGAGCTTTTGTTTCCACATTTGATAAGTTGATACGATAATTCAGATCACCCAACCAAATTATTCTTCTGCAGATAAATTGAATTTATTAAGCAATTATAATCCACAGAACATTTAAAGAAAAAATTACTACCGTGACTAAACAAAAACAGAAGTTAAAAATGATCCAACCAAATGAGTGGTCTAATAAGCACCCAAATATGGAGAAACCTCCATTAAAAGCTAGGTGTCAAGGTGGGACAACCCAATCACTTCAGTACTCCATCAGGCATCTCATACTACTCAATATGGAACATGGGAACCCCATAATAATCAAGGCCTTATCACAGTCAAGCTACCTAATTTTTCTTTATTATGGCTTTCAATTGTTTTCAGACTCGTTAAATACATAAAATGCTTGACTACAACTTAGTGTGTCTAGTTTTTCCATTTGGAAAACCTCAAACCATGGTTTTGGGGTTCTAAATTGGAAAACATAACCAAAGAAGAAGTCGATAAATTATGCCCACGTGTAAAACTAGACAAAATAGCAAATGCTCTCTGATAACTGTTACAATTTTCTTCTTCATTTCTTTATGTACATCTTTCCTTCCTAATATTTATAACCAATACATGTGAAATACAAACCAAAATATTCATAGTGCAGAATCAAATGTGGGTGGTGGAAGTATGAAATGTATGTGTGTTCAAGTGCATAATGTAGCAAGTTTGTTCATGTTCCAATTGTCAATTACATTATAAATATAGGTTACATATACAGGGAGCCTAGATGAAGTTAAAGCATCATTATTTTGATACTGAGAGACCACAACCAGTTAATTCGTCAATATTTTCCTTGTATTATAATTTTACCGTCTCATACCATGGCAATCTCCATTTCCCTGTATAAACAGTAACTTTTGGTCTACCATAATTCCAACTGATAGAAAAGTGATATCACAGAAGTATTAACAAATAATTAAGCTAATCAAGATACATGTGGAAAAATGCACAACAGCTCTAACAACAAAGCAAACTAACAATTTAGTTTTGTCATGGTATATTAAAGATTGCACTCACTCATGATCAAGGATTCTTTTGGGAAGCCCTATATAGGAAAGAGAATGGAATTGGGTTCTACGAAGTATTTCATGAACATCAGCATTCCTTTTAAGTTCGTCTCCTTCCTTTTCACCCGAGGTAAGGTGGGTACATATGAAACAAAAGAGTGTCTGATGTATGGACATACTGATAGATATTGATCCCTGGAAAATTGGAAAAAAATTATAATCTGATGCAATATTAAGCAGATGCTCACTCTCCATAACATTAAATATCCCAACAGCACAATCAAGATGGGCCAGATTTGTAATGACTTGTGAGATAAAAATCGTACAGAATAAGAGAAACAGAAACATGATAACACGACCAGCAGGCAATGAGCAATATCAGCAAGCAAAAGGACAGAAAGGGAGAAGGAAAAGGGCAAAATATCATGCACAAAGTTTGATCTTATGTGGAACTATGAAACAGAAATAGAGTATTTCAGTCCTTGATAGATAGCAAGCAAATTATATAAGAACTTAATATCATTAGGATAATACAAGAAAATGTAAAATACAAAACGAAAAGGGGAAAAATAGAGCCGAATTATCAAATATGAAAATATAAGGACCAAAATATACAATTTCAAGTGGTGGACTAAAACTACTGAAGAAAGGGTATAGACCTTGTTACCAATATAGCCCATAATACCAACACCAACAGTTGAAACCTTTAAATTTTGAATATGTTTACGCAAGCTCCGACGAACCCATACAGTGATGAAAATCCCAACCATTTGCTTGCTAACAATCCTTACATATGAAGATCTTCTTTTTCGCTTTATCAAAGCTTCAAGGTCAATTTCAGGAATCAATTCTGTCCCTGGAATTTCACCCATAATTGACTTGAAAGAGTTATATGTTTTGAAAGACTTAGATGATTTAAAGGATTTCAATGATTTAAAAGAAGTTGGTCTATCCAAAACTCTCTGAGATAGCAGATGCAATGGAGGCTCTGGCCAGCTCAAACCAATCCTTTCAGATCCACTAAGCATTCGAGTTAGTTTAGTGGCCTGTTGGGAAAATGACGTGTCCATGTTTTCTGACAAACCCTGTTGCCTATCAAACATCTTTGGAAAAGAAAACTGTCTCTGTAAACCAGTTTTAACCGGCAAATTGGAGTTTACAATATCAGCAGCATCAGAAGCTAATAAATTTGTAGTCTCGGTTGCATCTATGATTGTTCCATCAGCGCGTCCATCACAAAAATTGTTGTCTTCATCCAAAGGATGGACTTCCTCACCAATGTCACTATCACTTTCAAGCAATATTTCTTCTTCTATATCAGGCACATCATCTGATGGCTTAAATTTTGATGGAGAGGGAGGGTCACTAAAGGACTTTATCTTTGGTAGTTCAGGTCGAACTCTATTCAGTGTTTCTCGAATAATATCCTCCCATTTTGGAACAGGACGAGTATCTTCAGCACCAAAAATATTAGCAGGGTTTAAGGGTACAATCTCTTGAAGACTGCAAGTGTAAAGATTTATTTTAGTAAAACGAATGGGATGAATCTTAAATGCATGAAATAGAAGCAATTAAGTATAAAATATTCTAAAAGTGATTACAAAATGGCATCAGACATATTCAGGAGAACATACAATACTGGAAGTGGAGAAAAGAGAAACTTATGACTAGGACTATCACAAAAAATTCATTCAAATCTATACCCAGACAAGCTTAACACGTTGAATAAGTAACAGTATTTGATGTGACACTCATCATTATGTACTTCAAGAAGAACTTTCAGTAACAATCAGTGAAGAACTTACCCGAGTACATAGATGTCGGCTGGTTCAGTGACACCAAGCCAATCATCAATAACAAGGTCATCAGGTGGAAGTTTTCCTCCAACATTCCATGTCCCAACACATATCCTAGGAGGTAAATATACACCAAAATTCAGATAAAAGTGGCTTCAGCAATAACACCAAATAAATTGTGTTTTTCACACTTGCAAACAATTGCACATAATGTGCATTTTTGCTTGACAAATAAACATGAGAATAGTGTCTCACTTCAACTCGTTTTTGTTTATATACTGAGATCTAAAAGTTGATGACTTTTGCTTCCTTAACCTGGGAAGAAAATCTGCAATATAATAGAAAAAAATTAGGCTGATACAATGGACAACAAAGAAATGCAATATACTAAACATTCACGGAAGAGGTGAAAAATCAGAAACTACTAAAATTAGAAATTAGAAGAACTGGATGTTCAAGAAGCTATTGATTACTATGGCATGCTAAAAACTATAGTAATACGTAGCTTTAGAAAAGGAGGAAGAAAGTCCTCACGACAAGAATAACTTTATAAACTGTCTTATTTATTACAGCCGAAAGAGTGTTGGAAAAAATAAATCAAGATTTGCAATTCACAAAGGATATATAAGAGCTACTTGTACACACACAAAAAATCACCTGTAGATTCAGATGGAGTTTCATCATCATAACCACTGTTGTCTGCAAACCGCGACTGTCTTCCCCATTCTACATAATACACCAAACTCAAAGTGAGACATCATCAGCCAAAAGACAGAAGCCTATAACACTCTGAAACAACATAAATATCAGACTTCTTCGCCACTCTACATGACACACCAAACTCAAAATGAGACTTGAACGATCAAACGAAAAAAAAAATCATCAAACACCGCCTATGACACCCAAAAACAACCTCAATTCAGACATTTTTCTAGATCATTCGACAATGAATACACCAACCCCATTGATCGCACGCACAACTTTCCTAATTCTAATTAAATCGACAAAATCCACAGTAACCACCACCCCAATATCCAGAAAGACACACACACACACACACACTAAAAATGACAACAAAATGAATGTCGCACAAACTCACCTTCGTTGTCTGAAGCACTTTCAGAATCATCATCGTCTTCATCAGGGTCAGCACTGTAATCAGAGTCGTAACTCCCCATGTTAAGCCACTTACGCATGACCAGCTTTGCCCAGAAGAGCTGTATGCAGGACCAACCGAAACAACATATTTCAGCCCAAGTCCTCTGCAATTTGCCTCAGTTTCCCAAAATCAACAAAACCCCACAACACCAACAACCACGACCACCACACACACAAACAAAAAAAACCATCACAAGGGAGATAGCGAGAGAAAGGGGAAAAAAACAGTACCTGTTGGAGGTGTGGTGACCTATGATTCTTCATCACTGCTGAATATGGCTACCAAAATATAATTAACCAGAATGAGAAAAATGAAGATGGGTAAGAGAGAAGATTGTTGGGTTGTGCCTATACACATGATATACACAGTTAGGTAACAAAGGAAATGCAGTTGGAGCTGAAAAAATGTGCTCCTTTTTTGCTGAAAGATTCCGGGGCTTTGACTCTACAATTTAGTTGGGTTAATCGGAGAATTTTTCGGGGTTTGTAGGAGAAAGATTATAACTTACAACTTTAATCAAATAATTAAACAAAGGGCAATGAAGTTTAAAAAGAATTTTCCGCAAAAACATGGTTATCAACAACATTTGACATGGTTTTATAAGACGGCAACTAGTGGTCCACGATAATCCTAAGTCACCATGGACGGTTAGATTATTCAACATTCATCATTGGACATTATACTTCTACAGAATTTTTTCTGTATCGTTTTATACTGTTGTGTTTATTTTTTCATTTTACATCATTGTCATGTCTCAATACTCAGTGTTAAACTAATCAGAAAGATAGAAAGTAAAGCTCAGCACATTAATCACTTTATTTAACTTGTTAGGTACAATTACATTTAAAGATTATATTTTTACCTATCATTTTTATATTTGCACTTGTAGCAATCAAAAAGTCCAACATAAACCACCAAAGTTTTTCTAGGAAACAATGTTGAGACACAAAATTGAGACAGGAAAAAAAGTTATATAAGAAAAGTCAATTTAAATAACTTGTCTTTCTCAAATTTAAAATTAATTTGTAGTTCTTTTATTTAAAAATAAAAATAGCTACTTTTCTATGCCTATTTTGTAGTATTTTTAGTCCCATATAAGGATTGAAAATAGGCTATTTCTAAATTAGTAAACTTGTGGTGGTAAACACCATCAAGCAATATGTTTTTTAATCCAACTAGGACAAACACAAAGACAAACACAACCTCAACCTTAGCTTTATTTTATTTATTCATTATATGTTTATTTATTACTTATTTTACTTTTTGTGATAATGTATAAGTGACATGTGTGAGTAGAAGAGAAGCAACAAATTAGTATTGTTTTAAACTCTGCTAATATATATAATCTCTAATATTTGTCCTTTTTACCAGTTCTAAAGTTATGTGTATGCATAGATGCATCAAAACACACTGACATTAACAAATGTTATTACTATATAAGAACAAAACAAATAATGAGGATTTGGACGGTGTTAAACCCATAACATCACTCTACAACTAAAACAAAGCAACTACACTATAACAAGGTTAAAAAAGTGAGCGTCACTATGTGTGTAAGTAGCACCTAGGTTCACTAATATTGGTTCCCATTTTATAGGAAATACATAAAACTATCATCTTTTAAAAAAAAAAAAAAAAAAAAAAAAATTTC
>Ga0099822_1011180_pt1 | contig 10999 bp, 6 predicted proteins | sample CowpeawhiteBW_FD_76839 | JGI IMG/M metagenome (GOLD analysis project Ga0099822, IMG submission 76839) | Root nodule microbial communities of legume samples collected from California USA - Cow pea white BW | ecosystem: Host-associated > Plants > Roots > Nodule | place: USA: California | collected... | reverse complement strand
CTCGCAAGAGGAATGATGATGAGGATGCCAAAGAAGAGCTGTACTCTCTTGTTACCGTCGTCGAGATCCCCAAGGAGGAGCTTAAAGGTTTGGGCACTAAGGTTATTGATGATGAGGATTGATCATCTACTTTGATATATCTGTTCGCTTTGATATATCTGTTCGTTATAGTTGATTTTGCGTATTTTATGAGACATTGGAAATATTTAGTTTGAGAATATTGATATTTGCGTATTTTATATTTATCTTTTAACTTGTTGAGACATTGGGAATATTTAGTTTGAGAATATTGATTTTCTGCCACAGTTTTGATTGCCTTAGAAAAATGAAAACATATTTGAGTTTTGACACACTTTTGCCCTTGCTATGGTTGGTTCCTAATAGGATAGTGAAGGAATAAATCCTGTTTAAAGAACAGGATCTAACAACATTAGAAAAGGGTAGCTTAAGCCTTTGTGATAATAAATCTAGAAACAGCTCTACTGAGTCTTGCTATGAAGACAATAAGCATTTTAGAGTGCTATTGAGCTTCATGAGAAGCTAAATTTTGTGTGATCGAGTTGTGGATCATGAATTTTGGAGTTTCATTAGAATTTCCCGTAACTTTGTCAAGGAAAAACAATCTTTATAAACCTAGCTGTCATAATTGGCATTGCCACATTGATGGAGATGAATGCAAAGATAGCTGCAGTTTAATTGTTGTTGTTGCAAACCCCATCCTGTCTCCCCAAAACAGTTTTGACGAGTGCTTTCTGAAAAAACTGGACTAAATTGAACCGATTATAAGGTGCTATGGAAATAGTCCGGTTTGAACTGAAGTGGTTTTCTACGGTTTTCTACGGTGGTTTAGTTTCAAGCGAACTGGACTCCGAAGAGGTTCAGTTAAACCGAACCCGGATTGTAAATCCTTTATATAGTGGTTTGGATTGTAAGATTCTCGTTATCAGCTTTTATTTCTTAGAGTAACAGAACTTCCTTGAAATAGTATGGATCCAATGTTTTGCGAATCAGTATGGCTCGTGTTTTTTTTTTCCTACATCCCTGATCCCCTATTGAATGTGTGGACAATGTACTGAAGCTACCAGTGGCTCTCTTGGTTCCCTCGTCTCATTGTGGGACAGGTTAGGTTAAACATCTTATATCCATTCACGTTATGTATTTTATTTATTAATTTATTAATATTATTACGTTTTATAAATAACGTTAGTGAATATAAGAAGTAAAAATATAAACCAATAAAAATAGATTACTATGATAATAATACACCGTCCTAATCTTTTTAATTAAAATAAATTACTATGATAATAATACACCGTCCTAATCTTTTTAATTTTAAAATTAAAAGTAAGTATAATAATCTCACCTATTCTGTTCTGATTCTATTCCTTGGATCTATCGCTAAAATTATATTTTATTATATTTAATTTTAATGGCTCTTCTATCCAATTATTTAGGTTCTGACAATGGTTGGTTTCCCAAATAAATTGTAGTTAATGTACTTAAATTTTAGTTTGATTTTAAAATTATGAATCCTCAAATAAATTGTAGTTAATGTACATAAATTTTAGTTTGATTTTAAAATTATGATTCTTATAGATTTTTATTTAATGAGATGACAATTGTCGATACTAAAATGCTAAATAAATTTCATATTCTTGTTCTATAAACGGGAAATTTTTAAACAAACTGAAAAATAAATTACTCATTAATCATTAAAATTAACGGTTTATAAGAAATCATATTACTGTTAAAAAAAAAGTTATTAACATTGTCGTAAATTTGATTTAATGGTTTAAAAATTATATTTTTGTTGGTACTTTGCATAATCATTCGTAAGTGTTATCATGGAACTCTATCTACTATTATCATGAAATATTTTGAGGTACATCAATTAGACATTCTTTATTAGAGCGTAGAGGTGGAAGAATAAATAAGAAGGAAGATAAATGTCATATTAATAAATTGTTTATTTTTTATTATTGGAAAAAGTCTAGATTGGGTTAAATCTTTTTAAAAATAAATAAACTTAATCTTTAAAATGCTTAAAATATATAGCAATAAATGCACTGGAAAACAAATTTGTAATGTTTGTAGTGATTAAATAGGCTTTAATGTATCGAATGTATACTAAAATATATCAATATTGTATGAGAAAAATATTTTAATCCTCATCCCTTTTAGAAAATGTATGGCAATAATTAGTACAAAATATTAAAAGGTAAGTTCTGGATATTAATATCGAAAAAAAATCTATTATAGTTATCGCAGTACCATTTTTTTGAATTAATTTTTCACTGGCCAACATATTTTTACCAAATATTTTGAAGGATTAAATAAGAGTTAAAAGATATTTTTTCAGTATTTATATTTATGGCAATTATATTTTTAATAAATTTTGAAATTTTAATGTAACAATATGAAAAAAAATATATATATTTATTATTAAGTTGTTTTTGTTTCTGAAATATTTTATATATTTTTATATCATAATGACATCTTATTAATTCAGGTTGTAATATGTAATTTTTATCAGTTTGGATCATATATACATCAAAACTGGAGAAAACAACTCACAATATTCACTCTAAAATATTAAATTTTAAACATTTCATTTTAAAATAAAATACTAAATACTAAATTAATCAAATATTCAAAAGCTTGAAATTTATTTAAACCTTATGCAATTTTTGGGTGATTAAAATGATCCTTGATTTTTAACTCTTCCACAAAACAACACTTGTAATTGCATATAAATTAGTATTTATAAATTAAATCTTTTCTCAGATGAAGAATGATAACGAAAAATAGTTTTGTATAATGAATACATTGTAGATGGTTTAAACTTTTAATTAGATATGTTCTATAATCTATATGTTTTATTTAAACCTTTAGACTATCCAATTTTTCCCTTTGAAAAAAAAAATACATGGAAACTTCATTTTCTCTTGGTATATTTACAAAATAGTAACTGTGTTTGATTTTTTTTTTTAATAGTAACTGTGTTTGACGAATAAGTATAACGAAATAGTGAACAATTAGAACAAGATTTTCCAAGAACCGCTTCAAATCTGCGAGAGGGTAAGTTTTGTTTGGTTGGCGAGAGAAATGAATCGGTAAATTCACACGAAGAAACTCGCAAAGAAATTTCGCAATTCGGAAGACCAAAACCACTTTCTTCCGGTGGACTAATTTAAATTTTGATTAAAAAATAATTTAAAAACCATATTTAATCCACTTTTTATTATAAAAAAATATTTATTACTACTACAACTATAAAATTAAATATAAATATGTTTTACAATTTTATTATAGATAATTAATTTGTTTCAGAAAAATTATTAAATTTTAAAAAAATCACTTAAAGAATAAAAGTGGTAAAGTAATTATTTTAATTTATAAAAGAATTATTAAAACAAATTTATATAAAACAAATCTATAACAATATATAAAAAAATTCTTTTTTTTCCACATTTTATAATATTAATTTTATCCTTAATTATTTTAAAAATTAATTATTTTATAAATAATTTATTTTTAAACGTTATCCTAGCCACTTCTTTTGTTTTAAATCATTATTTAAAAAAAATTGTACATAACTTTTTTTAATATACATTTAACAACTATTTTAAATTAATTATATATTTGTCATTAATTTTAACTTAAATAATTTAAAAATTAAAATATGTGAACACAGTGTTAGTGTTAGTATATATTAATAGAAAATAGTCTTTTATTTAAAGAAAATAACCTACCCCTCTATTAAGCTTAAAAAAATAGTTAACCTATTAGACAGTTAAGTTCAGTTATTTGTACTTATCCATCAAAAAGCAATTAAAAAAAAAAAAACTCAAAACAAATTTGGTTTTTTTCTCCCTAACAAAATACTCCATGCGGAGGCCCGTAGATTTTACCCATTACGCATATGAGGCCCATTAGGGTTTGGGTTTTATTATTATTGTATGTGAAAACCCCATTGTATATTTCCTTCTTGTGCCGCAGTCTCTTCCCCCTCTCTCGGCATCGCTGCATTTTCCGAATCGGAAGCAAGGTATGTTATCTTCTCTGCTCGATTTCCAGTAATACATGTTTCTATCTGCGTATTCGTTCAGAGAGAAGCAAATCTTGAGTATATATTACATGCATAGGTGAGTGAATAACAATGGTGGAGAAAGCCAAGGGTAGGAAAGAGGAGGTCGTCTCTCGAGAGTACACCATCAACCTCCACAAACGCTTGCATGGCTGGTAATATTTTTTTTCTCGATCCTTCTTTCTTAGATTGATAATCAATTGATATTTTAAGTATGTAATTTTTGTTTCCGATGTTTTTAATACTGTATAAACAGCACGTTTAAGAAGAAGGCTCCTAATGCGATTAAGGAGATAAGGAAATTTGCGCAGAAGGCGATGGGAACGAATGACGTGAGGGTGGATGTGAAGCTGAACAAGTATGTCTGGAGTCAGGGGATCCGGAGTGTTCCCAGGAGGATTAGGGTTTGCATTGCTCGCAAGAGGAATGATGACGAGGATGCCAAAGAAGAGTTGTACTCTCTTGTTACCGTCGTCGAGATCCCCAAGGAGGAGCTTAAAGGTTTGGGCACTAAGGTTATTGATGACGAGGATTGATTATCTACTTTGATGTATCTGTTGGTTATAGTTGATTTTGCGTATTTTATGAGACATTGGAAATATTTAGTTTGAGAATATTGATATTTGCGCATTTTATATTTATCTTTTAACTTGTTGAGACATGGGGAATATTTAGTGCGAGAATATTGATTTTCTGCCCCAGTTTTGATTGCCTTAGAAAAATGATAACATATTTGAGTTTTGACACAGTTTTTCCCTTGCTATGGTTGGTTCATAATAGGATAGTGAAGGGAATAAATACTGCTTAAAGAACAGGATTTAACAACATTAGAAAAGGGTAGCTTGAGCCTTTGTGGTAATACATCTAGAAACATCTCTGCTGAGTCTTCCTATGAAAAAAATAAGCATTTTAGAGTGGTATTAAGCTTGGTAAGAAGCTATATTTGGTTTGATCGAGTTGTGGATAATGAATTTTGGAGTTTCATTAGAATTCCTCGTAACTTTGTCAAGGAAAAACAATCTTTATAAACCTAGCTTTCCTAATTGGCATTACCACATTGGTGTGGATGAATTCAAAAATTGCTGCAGTTTAATTGTTGTTGTTGCAAACCCCATCCTGTCTCCCAAAACAGTGTTATTGAGTGCATAAGACGGTGCTTTCTGAAAAAATTGGATTAAATTGAACCGGTTTTAAGGTGATATGGAAATATTTGAACTGAATTGGTTTTCTAAAATCGAACTGGATTGTAAATCCTTTATATTGTGGTTTGGATTGTAAAATTCACGTTATCAGTTTTTATTTCTCAAAGCAACGGAACTGAACACCTTGGAATATTATGGATCCAATGTATTCCGAATCCGAATCAGTATGGTTCGTTTTTTCTTTCTGCATCCTCTGATCCCCCAATGAATTTGTGGACATTGTACTGTGTTTTGTACCGAAGCTACCACTGGCTTTCTTGGTTGTCCTCGTTGCATTGTTAGGCAGGTTAGGTTAAAAATCTAATATCCATTTATTAATATCATTACGTTTTATAAACAACGTTAATAAATATAAGCAGTAAAAATATAAATGAATAAAAATAAATTGCTATGATAATAATACACCATTATAATTTTTTTTGTTATAAAAATAAATTGCTATGATAATAATACACCATTATAATCTTTTTTGTTATAAAAATAAATTGCTATGATAATAATACACCATTATAATGCTTAAATTATATTGGATTATATTTAATTTTAATGGTTCATCAATCCATTCAATTAGATTCTGGCATTTATTGGTCTCCCAAGTAAATTGTAGTTAATGTACTTAAATTTTAGTTTGATTTTAAATTTATGATTTTTTAAATAAATTGTAGTTGATGTACATAAATTTTAGTTTGATTTTAAAATTATGATTCTTATAGATATATTTATTTATTGAGATGACAATTATCGATACAAAAATGCGAAATAAACTTCATATTCTTGTTCTCTAAACGGAAAATTTTTAAATAAAATGAACCCAAACAAATTATTCATTAATCATTAAAATTAACGGTTTATCAGAAATAGTGCTGTAAAAAGTTATTAAAATTGTCGTAAATTTGATTTAATGGTTTAAAAATAATATTTATTGTTAGTACTTCGCATAATCATTCGTAAGTATTATCGTTGAACTCTATCTATAACTATTATAATGGAATTTTATGAGGTACTTCAATAAGACATTCTTATACTTTTAAACTTTAAATTGCTTTGAGCGTAAAGGTGGAAGAATAAATAAGAAGGAAGAAAGATATCATATTAATTAATTGTTTATTTTTTATTATTGGAAAAAGTCTAGATTGGAGTACATTAAAAATTAGTAACAATATGAATATGAATATATATATATATATATATATATATAAATTAGTTTAAAAAATATTATTTTTAGTATTTATATTTTTGGAAATTATATTTTTAATAAATTTTTAAATTTTAATATAACAAATATATATATATATATATATATATATATATATATATTAATATGTTGTTTTTGTCTCTGAAATATTTTATATATTTTTATATCATAATGACATCTTATTAATTCATGTCGTAATATGTCATTTTTATATACACCAAAACTGGAGAAAACAACACAAAATATTCAATCTAAAATATTAAATTTTAAACATTTCATTTTAAAATAAAATATTAAATACTAAATAAATCAAATACTCATATATCAAAAACTTGAAATTTATTTAAACCTTATGCAATTTTTCGTGTGATTAAATTGATCCTTGATTTTTAACTCTCCCACAAAACAACGCTTGTAATTGCATATAAATTAATATTTATAAATTAAATCTTTACTCAAATAAAGAATGATAAAGAAAAATAACTTTGTATATGAATACATTGTAGATGGTTTAAACTTTTAATTAGATATGTTCCATATATTTTATTTAAACTTTTAGACTCTCCAATTTTTCCCTTATTTTATTTGAAAAAAAAAAACATGGAAGCTTCATTTTCTCGTAGTATAATTTACAAAATAGTAACTGTGTTTGATTTTCTTAATAGTTAATCATAGAATAGATTGACCAATAAATATAACGAAATAATTAACAATTAGAACAAGACTTTCCAAGAACCGTTTCAAATCTGCGACGAGAGAAAGTGTAGTTTGGTTGGCGAGAGAGAGGAATCGGTAAATTCGAACAATGAAGAAGCTGGCAAGGAAATTTCGCAATTCGGAAGACGAAAACCTCTCTCTTCCGGTGCACGACGGAGACTCACGTCCCTTAGAATCTCATGGTACGATCTTCCTCGACTATTTCCGATTGCAGAAAAATTAAAATTATAAATATTTGATTTTGTTTTCTAAATTCGAATTGCGTGTCTAATTAATGAAGACTTAGATTTTGATGCGCAGAGCAAGAAGAGTTAGTTCATTCTCTTGAAAGAAGTCAAGCTCAGCAGAGTCGCTTATGGAGGGTACATTCACAACACAATCTTACCTTTCTTTCTTGTTAAACACAATATCATTGAATTCTTTAACATATTGGACTCCTGCTAACCTGGTGTTCTTTTTTATTATATAGATGGTATTCGCAACTTTGTTCTTCTGTTACATCGTGTTTCTTTTGTACTCCATTTTGCACCAGGCTTTAACACCATGGGAACTGGTATTTTCAAGACTCTTTGCTATATTTTGCACCGAAAATTTCCAAGTTGTGAATTACTGTCTTCTGGAAGAATCGTTGAAAATAGAAACAGAGAGTATATACTGAAGGAGGTTTATTTATCTCGTATCTGTCTAGGTTGCTTGTGATTTGAGAAAGTAGAGTTTTGTTGTTAGAGCAATTATTTTTTATATTTTCATCTGGGTCTTATGGGATTTGATAAGCATTTTTCTTTTCTATTTAATTTATGTCTCATCTATTTTGGTGACATATTCAGTCAGTAGTGGGTGGATTCTTCGATTGGATAAACTCTCAATAAACTTGTAAAAGAATAGATTAAGAAGACAAAAAATGAATTAAGCGTTTCCCGTTAGTTAAAAATCACTTGTACAACTGAGCTTTTTGCAAGTGTACAATTTGATTTTTGACTTATGAGAAAAGTTCAATTCATTTTACCTTCTTATTTTCTTCTCCTTTTAGTGTTTGTGGAAAAACCTTTTCAAATAGGAGGTATGTTAAAATCTGACATAGTGGGAAGGCTCTGCATTTTACTCTTTTCCAGATTTGTAAGATTGAAGTATTTTTTTAGCTGTTTTTTTTTTCAATCTCATGATAGTTGCCTTTACTGAATATGCTACGTCTCTCTTTGTTCTTTGATAAACAGCGGTATCATGCGTACTTTATGGAGGAGATCTACTCATGGAGTATTATATCTGCAGGTTCACTTCTCGCATCTGAATTTCTGTTTCCTATTTTAATCAGGAACTGTTTCATTGATTCGTTTTGTATTATTCTGTTCTATAAAATTGTAGATTTTAGTCCCTTTGTGCCCTTATTCGCATTATCTGCGTATACTGATTTGCAGCGATGAAATACATGTTCTCCACATATCACAATTTATGTGGATCATTGCTGTGAACTTATTTAATTGAATAAATTTTACAGACTCGGTGGCTGTTTTAGCATGCTTGTTTGCCATCATAGGACTGCTACATGAATCAAACAATAGCAGGAGATGGATCAAGTACTCATGGTATACTGCCATTATCCTGGCAGTTTTCTGGTTATATTACATGTTGAGGTAAAGTTACTTGATAAGCATGATTGATGCATTTAACATATATTCCATACAGGATTCTGCATATTGTTAAATGTAGAAAAGTGAAATGAAATATATTGCAAATTTCTATATGTATTTTAAATGTTAAGAAGCAACAAATTTATGTTTGTTTTAGATTTTAACATCATAGAATTGTGATGTTATATTTTTAATATTATTTTATATATCATTCAATTATTATAATCTATTTAATAATAATAACAATTTTTTTGTAGGTTGCCAAAGTTTCGTTGGGAAGTAATCTGGCTACCATTTGGTCCTCTTGGGTAGGCCATGCATTTCATCTGTTTAGTTTTGTTATGTTTTGTTATGTTTTGTGAGAATCAACCTGGTTTAAGTGCATTGCTTCTTACTGTGATCCAGAGCATCTGCACTCTGCCTCTATGTGGATCATTTACTAACCGAGTCATTAGAAGAGGTGAGAAAGCTTCGGGGATACATGTATACCTACAAAGCAAGCTAGAAAGATATCTGCTTAGTGATGGAGAAATGTGCATGAGAATCATTTTGGAGCATCATGACGAGACAAACTAAAGAATATTTTCCCTCTATGATATGGATTGGCCTCTAATATCCTTATCAGCAACGGCTTGGAACGGTGATGATTTCTTCTGTGGGTTCAGCTACTTTTTTTGTATTTCCTTTGATTGGATGAAAATCATGGGTGAAGATAGGAACTTTCACCAAATAAAAGATCAGCTAATAGCAGTTAAGGTGACATTTGAAGGTATATCATTTGTTTTTGTGAGGAGTTTTAGGTGTCGTGTACTTGAGATCAGTTTAACATTTACTGCATCAATGGGTAAAGAAAGCACATATCAATTTTGTTTTCTATTATGCCCAAAGATAACGGAAGAGTTTGGTGAAAAGTGTCATGATTATTCGGGGAGCATGATGGTTGTAGGAGGGTGTGTGCTTGTTTGCATAGATTTACAAAAGATTTACAGATTGCAGTAAAAACTTCTGATTTTGGAAAAATTGCATAAAGATTCGTTTTGTTACTAGGTGGAATTTCATTACTTAGGATTCGTTTTGTTACATCAGTCTTGTTTTCTGTTACTCGTCCCCTTTTTTCGGAAATGATACTTACAAAGGATAGAATTTCAAAAGTGTATTCCTATCACTTGTTATTGTGAAGAAAATTCTTGTGGGAGATTTGAAAGAACAATATTTTAGGCTTTTTCAAGTAATTTTTCAAGTACGTGTTTCGAGAGTTATTTAAATTCATTTATACTTTATTTAATATATTAGTTTCACCAAAATATTTAGGTTGCTTTTAAATTTTACCAAGTGGGTATATATTTTACCAATTTTATTTGGATTTTTCAGATATTATTTCAAGTTATCAGCTTAAAACTTTCTCTTTTTCCATTATGCAACCTCAAATTTTAATAAAATTATACTTTAAACTAGGATTGCCAAATAAGTCTTTTTAATGGATCGAACTAGGATGGTGAGTCGGTTCAATTTTTAAAAATAATAATTATATTTTAAAAAAGTTGGAAAGTAATAGTATTTTAATGTATTATAATTTATGAAACAAACAACATAATCTAAAAATTAAAATTAGTTTTTCAATATAATTTAAAGCAGCTGTAATGGTCTAATTAAGTTGGACTATTTGACTTACAATATATTTTAACAATATTTTCACTATTGTTTCTAGAAAAAAAAATCATAAATTATAATATTTTTATACTCATTTCTGAAAATCATATTTTCTTAATTTATATTGAAATTAATTTTAATTTATAAAAAAAACTTTTTACTTCTTTTTTAGTTTATTTATATTGAAATATTTATTCAAACATATCCATAATATATATTCCTAGAAATATGAAAAATCAAACTAGAATTAGACATTTTAATATATTAGATAATTGGGTACCGACAAAAGACAAGTTTTCTAAGATGTGTGTAATCCGGATTAATTAAAAGAGCACATATACAACTAGAAAGATAAAAATAATAGATTTGAGTTGTAGGATTTGATGAAAACAAATGTATATATATATATATATATATATATATATATATATATATATATATATATATATATTTTTTTAAAAAAAAAATATATATATATATATATATTTTAAAAAAAAAAAAAAAAAAAATATATATATAT
>Ga0099822_1011179_pt1 | contig 11000 bp, 9 predicted proteins | sample CowpeawhiteBW_FD_76839 | JGI IMG/M metagenome (GOLD analysis project Ga0099822, IMG submission 76839) | Root nodule microbial communities of legume samples collected from California USA - Cow pea white BW | ecosystem: Host-associated > Plants > Roots > Nodule | place: USA: California | collected... | reverse complement strand
TGTATTTATTTTTATGTCTCTCTATATCTCTAAAAAAAAAATATATATATATATATATATATATATATATATATATATATATATATATATATTTATTGCAAATCTTTTTACTGATATCTTTGTTTTTAATCTAACAAATAATATAGAACAATGGAATAAAGATCCTCTCCTATGATATGCTACCGCCATTACTTCTAAAACATTATTAATACAACTTATAAGTTATAACTATTAACATTACTTGAAATATTTTTTAAATAATTTAATTACTCAAATCTTATTCAACTTGACTGGCTAAAAATGAAAGTTAAAATAAAATTATCAGTTTTGTTATGAAAATAGAAGCTAAAAGTACTTATAAAGACGGTAATGAATAATTTCTAGGGAGATTCCGCCAATATTTTTGTTTTGGCTGTTCGGGTTTGCTTTGATTTCATGAGTACTGAAAAACATACTGTTCTGAAACTTAAATTAGTATTTGATTGAGAATAATAATAGAAGTTAAATTCAATCATTTGTACGACCCTTTTAGGACAAAAAAAGGAAGATGCACGTGAAATTTCACAATCTTAAGAGGTACCACCATTGCACAAGAAACTTTGTGCTACCCACTTGATATTTAAATACCCAGACTACCCTTTTCTCTTCACTTTCTTGATGCTCTCGTTCATGGGTGGAGGAGTGATGAGTGCGGAGGCCAAGTTCACTGCCACCGGGATCAGAGGCGTCGTGCCTCCTGTCCAGTCATCTGTTCAGAGTGCTTCTGAAGCGTCGCCGGCAGACGGCGGGGAAGACAGTACGGCGAAGGTGGTGTCAGGCAGTGCCACAACTGAACTAAAACATGCTCAACATAAGTATACATTCTCTATGCCATCATTCTTCATTTCTTTTGAGTTGCATTGCAGCTATAATAAATCTATTCTTTTATTGGTTATTTAATTATTCATATTATTAAACTCCTATAAAGAAACAAATAAATAGCTTTTGTGTGTTTTAACAGATATCTTGTATTGTGCTATCCATTATGGACCTTTTTTCACTGCAAACATCATATGAATGTGATCATATTTCAGGATTTACGTATCTTCAAACTCCACAGAATACCAAGGTTGTGCTCTTCCTAATAAAATATCTGTTCTGTCACCTTCTCATTCTGGTTTGAAGAACAAAGATAGTGTTACTGAGGCTATCTCAAACACCTCAGCGCCAAACCCAGCTTTTCAGGCTTTTCAATTGTTTAGTGAAAGCTCAGAAGCTAAGGTAGTAGTGCTTTACAACTGCATAGTTTGAACGGTCTTTACTGATCTCAAAGCTTCTTTGATGAAATCCAAAAAATAAAGTAATGCATTATGAATTGTAGTTGTATTTTGAAATACAATGTCATCTCAGGTCGCGAGAGAAAGAGAAAATTACTAAAATTTAGTTGTTAAAAAATTTGTTAACCATCAAACAGTTTTCGAAGTTGAGTTACAACAAAACTCAAATTATAAATTAACATAAAGGGTATATATAAACAAGTTTATTAATCTAGGGTGCACTTGCTGACTTAATATGATAACTTATTTTTGGCCTTAATGAACAGAGTGTTGTGGCTTCGATTGCCTCTGACCCAAATATATGGAATGCAAGGGTGCAAAATCCTAAACTACAAGATTTCTTCCATGCACAGCAGACAGGTAAATTTTGATTTTGTTTCAACCATTGCAAAACTCTTTCTAATTTGAATGGATGTTAATTAAAGAAATTTGTGCTGTAACAGTAGGTTTTGAAGAAGAGAGAACTTTTGATGAAAAAGTGGAAGACTTACCTTATTCTTATTCAGTGTATTCTCTTGTCAATTTGCTAAATATTCTCCGCAATGTAAAGTTAACCGTAGTTGAAATGATTGCAGCGTGTGAATTTACCTTCAGAATAAGTTTGAGTTCTTAATTGGTCACTCATCTTATGTGGTTATTGATTGGTGAGGAAATGCAAAAGCGAACTTATGTTGAGAAACAAGTCTCTCTGGATAAACACTCTTTATATTCAGATTTGTTGTGTTTTGAAATGAAGCACTACATGGTCCTTTTATAGGTCTTTAGACATGACCATTTAACTACATTCATTAAATATAACTACTACCTAACTCACAATTAATGAACTCTATTGCATGTTTAATCATAGCTAGACACACTCTCAACCTTTTGCAATCTCCTAGACAATGAATATAGCAACTTCCAACTACCCACATTTAAGTTTACCCAATAAAATCCCTCCCGTAAACTTAAATGCTTTTCTTGTCCTTCATTCCAAGTATTATCTTCTTGTTCTCGAAAAAAGAGGATGACAACGACTTTGTAAACATATCTGCAGCTTGTGCTCGACTTTTGAAGTGCTCCAACTCTACATTTCCTTCATTCACTTGTTCTTAGATGAAGTGAAATCGGACATCAATGTGCTTGCTTCTCTCATGATTGACCGGGTTCTTTGCCAATTCAATGGTCAACTTGTTATCAACTCGGATCACAGTCCCCTTTTCTTGCTTCAATTCCAGTTTGCTTAGAAGGTTTCTAAGCCAAACTGCATGACAGACACTTCAGGATGCTGCAACATACTCTGCTTCACATGTTGACAGTGTTACAATGGGTTGTTTCTTTGAAAGCTAGGTGAACGTCATGCTCTCCATGAAGAATACATATCCAGACGTGCTTTTTTGGTCATCAACATCTCCATACCAATCACTATCTGAGTAGCCGACTAGTCGGTAATCATTCATCCTAGTATACATCAGGCCAAGTGACATTGTTCCTCTCACGTACCTTAGAATTCTCTTTAGGGTCTTCCAATGAGTATACCTTGGTTCCTCCATATACCGACTTGCTATTCCAACACTCAACATTAAATTTGATCTGGTATTTGTAAGATACTTGAGACTTCCAATCAGACTTCGGTATTGCTCGCATCAACTCGGTCTCCATCTGCATACTTAGAAAGTTTTGTGCCCGGTTCCATAGGGGTGGAAACTGGTTTGCAACTCGCCATATTAAACTTCTTCAAGACCTTCTCAACATACCTTTCCTACGACACAAAGATATCGTCCTTCCCTTGAATGACTTCTAAACCAAGGAAATACTTCATAAGACCTAAGTCGGTCATCTCGAACTCCTTCTTCATCACTTCTTTAAATGCTTTAATCATCTCAGCATTGTTCCCCGTGAAGATAAGGTCATAAACAAAGAGGGCAATGAACATCACATCTTCTCCTTTCTTCTTTATGTAAAGAGCATGTTCATAAGGGCACTGCTCATACCCATTCTTCTTGAAATAGGTGTCAATTCTTTCATTCCATACTCGTGGAACTTGCTTTAAGCCATAAAGTGGCTTCTTCAATCTCAACACTTTCTTCTCTTCACCTCTTCGCATGTATCCGAGTGGCTGTTCAACATATACTTCCTCTTCTAAGACTCCATTCAGAAATGCTGACTTCACATCCATCTGTAAGATTGTCCATTTGTGTTGAACTGCTAAGGAAATCAACAACCTGATTGTTTCCATCCTCGTCATTGGAGCGAATACTTCGTCATAGTCTATTCCTTCCTTCTGCTTGTACCCTTTCACTACGAGCCGAACTTTATATCGCTCAACTTCTCCTTCAGCGTTTGTTTTCTTCTTGTACACCCACTTTATGCCAATAGGCCAAGCTCCTTTGGGCAGATTAGTTAGCTCCCACGTGTTGTTGTGTTCAATTGCTCTGATCTCCTCATTCATCGCCTTTTGCCATTTCTCCTCCTGCATACCCTCTTCAAAACACAAGTCTTCTGAACCTGCCAAGAAACATACAACATGTACTTCGTCAGTCTAGTTGTATATGTCTTGGAAGCTTCACGCTCTAGGCTGTAGAGGTTCATCTTCTTCATCAAAAGTCTCATGATCTCTCACTGTTGGTGGTGTATCTATTTCCAAGCTTCTAGACTCTTTCTCCGAGTTGTTCCTCTTCCACTCGCTCTCTTCATCAACTTGAACATCTCGGCTCATAATCACCTTCTTTGTTATTGTGTTGAACAACCTATACGCCTTGGTTTTTTCATTGTAATCAATAAACACGTACTTCTTGCTTCGATCTTCAAGTTTGGTCCTTTGTTGAGCTGGAACATAACCATAAGCAATGCTGCCAAACACTTTGAGGTGAGACACACTCAGCTTTCTTCCACTTTCTTTCACTCCAGACTTCTTGTAGTGTCTTCTCGTTCAACTTAGCATGTGGACATCTATTTTGCACATAGATGGCACATTGCACTGCTTCCGCCCAGAACTCCTTGGGCACGTTCTTGCTTTTTAACATTGTTCGAACCATGTCAAGTATGGTTCGATTTTTCCTCTCAGCTACTCTATTCTGTTGGGGTGAGTATGGTGTTGTCAGAAATCTCTTTATTCCTTGCTCCTCACAATACTTCATGAGCTCGGATGAGATGAACTTGCCTCATCGGTGAGACCTAACAGATTTGATAGGTATGTCGGTCTCCTTTTCAACCATTGCTTTGAACCTTTTAAACACTCGGAACACCTCAGATTTCTCCTTCAAAAAATACACCCATGTTTTTCTTGAAAAATCATCTATGAAAGAAATGAAATACCTTTCCCCACTAAAAGATTCAGGGGTAATTGGTCCACAAATGTCTGTGTGAATTAATCTGAGCACGCATTCTTCACAAAATTTCTTTCAAACTCCACAGTCGGGAGTCCTCACACCATCTCCTTTTCTACCAACAAGGCCAACCCACCAAAATGCAAGTCGCCAAACCGGAAGTGCCACATCATAGCTTCATCCTTCACATCAAGTTTCAAGCACCTCTCTTAGACTATTTTCAAGTCCAACTTGTACATCTTGTTCTTCTTCATCTCTACTCGGGCAATCAGTTGATCCAACTTGTCTTTCAAGTATAATACTCGGTCTTTCATCAGAACCAAGTAGCCTTTCTCCATCAGCTGGCCCATGCTCAATATGTTGCTCTTGAGATCGGGTACATAGTACACGTCTCTGATTTGTCCAACTCGGTTGTTCTTCTGCAGGTACCAGATTGTACCCCGGCCTTTTACTGCCACCTTTGATGCATCTCCAAATGATACATGTCCAGCGTCAACTTTGGTGAGCTCCTTAAAAAGATTTTCGTCCTCGCATATGTCGTTGCTTGCTCCTGTATCAAGGTACCAAACTGAGTTGTTAGAACAACTCGAACTTAGCTCGGCACCTGATCTCCTGGAGATCATTAATATTCCTTCTTCCTCAACATCCTTAAAAAGGAAGTTCGTTTCCTTCTTGCTTTCAGATCAGCAGTCCTTCGCGAAATGTCCAACCTTCCTACAATTCTAACATTTAACTCCTGAGTAGTAGTCTTTGGCAAAATGATCGTACTTACCACATTTGAAACACTCAACTCTTGAGTTGTTCGACTGTCCTCCTTGACCTTTACCACCACGACCTCCACCTTATCCTTGGCCACGCCAATTTTATTGGCCGATCTGTTCTTGACCTCTTTCACATCCTCCTCTACCTCTACCACCTCGGCCTTGAGTGTTCTGAGTATAAGGAACCTTCTTCTCCCTAATGGTTGCCTTTGCTTGGAGTGCTTGATCAAGGGACTCTTCCTTCTTCTTCCTTCTTCGCTGCTCATGCGCTTCAAGAAACCCGACAAGTTCTTCCACCGAGAGCATTGTCAAGTCCTTGGATTCCTCTATTGCGCAAAATATATTCTCGAAGTCGTCGGTTAACGACCTCAAGATTTTCTCCATCACTCGGTAAGCGAGTAGCGTCTCTCCATTTCTACCAAGCTGATTCACTACGGTCTCAACTCGGGAGACGTACTCGATAACCCATTTATCTTCCTTCATCCTCATCCATTCAAGCTTGCCTCTGAGAGTTTGAAGCCAAACTTGCTTCACACGGTTATCCCCTTTGTATGCCTTCTCTAGAATATCCCACGCTTCTTTTGAAGACATAACATTTGCTATCTTCTCAAAACCGGACTCATCAACAACTCGGTACAACACGTACAAAGCCGTTTTATCCTTTGCTCGTGTTACTTTTAACGTAGCAAGCTGGGCAATCGCCATTTCTCCAATGTCATCTGGTTCTTGGTGCCTATTTTTGACTACCTCCCATACTTCTTGGGAACCAAGGAAAGCCTTCATCTGCAGGCTCCAGTTATCATAGCTGACGCCTTTTGATAACTTCGGTAGGGGCATGTTGTTAGCTAAGCTGACCATCTCGATCAAACTCTCTAACTCACTCTAACACTCAAGCTCTGATGCTAATTTGTTGAAAAACAAGTCTCTCTGGATAAACACTCTTTGTATTCAGATTTGTTGTGTTTTGAAATGAAGCACTACATGGTCCTTTTATAGGCCTTTGGACATGACCCTTCAACTACATTCATTAAATATAATCACTATCTAACTCACAATTAATGAACTCTATTGCATGCTTAATCATAGCTAGACCCACTCTCAACCTTTTGAAATCTCCTAGACAATTAATATAGCAACTTCTAACTACCCACATTTAAACATTTAAGTTTACCCAACAACTTGAAGGAACTTTTATATATGATGTTGGAAGTGTGATAAATGTTAAACCGAGCTTTAAAGTTGTATGCAAAAATGAGTGAAAATACACTTTGTTGAGCTGTATTTACTATGATTATCAAATTCTCTACTAATTTTGTTGGATATTGTCCTCTGCTGAGCATTAAAAATGCATTGTATTGGTATTTTAAATATCTTTTTAATATATTTTAAAATGTTAAAATTAATGGTAATCAATATGTTATAATGACACAGTAAAAGAACAACATAAAAAATCCAGTAGAGAATCGAAATTCTTTTCACTAACTCTCTTATTCTCAAAAGTTATTTATAAGATATTATGTGTTTTTTCGTTTGGTGTCTCCACCATTATCGTGGATCTCTATTACTGTTTTTCAATGGAATTTAGTGATGTCCCGGGAAAATATTAAGTCGTTTAAATCCCCCATGTATTTATGATTAGGTATTTTATGCTATTTTTTATTATTTTTAATTTATAAGAATAAATACATTAAATTAGATATTAGGTTAGTTACTAGTTTATTTGACTAACTTTTTCTTAATCTAATCATGTTCAATTGAGTTTTTATTTTTATTTTTTACAATTTTCGTAAATATATGATAAAGAATATTCAGTTGATAATTTTATATATTAAGTAATTAGTTGATAATGGTTGCATAAGATGAAATGTATCATATGAAACTTTTCAACTTAAATGATTTGCTTGTATAAAATTGTTCTTATTGTGCGTGTTCTTTAAAAGACTCATCTTCTAAGCTAGTATATATAAAAATAGAAATACATGAGGAAAAGAAAATACATACCGTATATTTATATTGGTTCGTGGTTTAATTTTCAATCAACTAATTGAGTTCAATTAACTAGAGTAATGTTATAAAGTACACTATGAGTATTCTTTGGACTCATAGACACTTCTTGTTAGCCCTTTGAGTATGTTTGGGTTCGTAGGTACTCATGCCCAATCCTTTGAGTGCTTTATCAAACAAGTCATTCCTATTCAGTCAAGTATATTTTTTCACAAGCCATTCCTAAATCAACTAAGTATTCTTTTAGAAATCACTTATGGCTTAACCTAAATATTCTTTTAGCTCTTGGCTACTAGTCCCGTTTAAGTATTATTTTTATAAGTCATTTCCAACTTTACCAAATATTATTTAACAAGTCACTTCTAGCTCAAGTAAGTACTCTTTGAACATAAGTCACTCATGGATAATAACTGAGTATTATTTGTCAAACAATCATTCATGGCTAAGATATAGAACTGTCAAAATGAGTCATTCGGTCCGATTCATCACGGGTTGGTCACTTAATGAGCCAACCCAACCCGACTCACTTATTAGTGAACTTAAAAAATTTGAGTCTAGCGTGACCCATCACAGGTTGGTAGGTTAAATGACTTGCCTCAATTAAAAAAAATTAAAACATTTTCTTTCTTCAATCTAACAATTTTTGTTAATATATAACCAAGATCCAAAAATTCGAAACCTATTTTAAAGTTTTGTTTTTTCTTATTTTAAACAATAAATGAATCATTCATCCTAAAACCTAAATCATAATTCTAAATTATACCTTACTACCTTAGGAAAAGAAAATGACTAATGAGAAACAAAGGTAGAGAGTGAATGAAGTGTAATGACGTGAGTTTCTCTCCTCCAAAATTTCAAAAATAAAAGTTTGCTTGTATTTTGAGTTGAATTGTTAAGTTAAGAGTGATGTAGATTTTTTATTTTTATTTTTTTTATATTCGGGTTCAACCTGTGGTGGGCCGGATGGTTCATGAGTTTAACCAATTTTGACAACTATACTAAGATATATAATTGGTATGATTAGTGTTCACACATCAAACTTTAGCTCATTAGAGAGGTTGATAATTTGTTGACGTATGTAAGATTGATATTCTCCTCTAACACAAACAATGTTATTCTCTGAAGCTTAGAAATTGTAGCAACATTTTGGCACTATACAACATGGTCTCTCACTTTCTTCTTTTTCTTGCGTAACTTTATATAGACTTGGAAGAAAGTAGGTATTGTGAAACCTTTGCGGCCATTAAGCATCTTTAGCTCCTTTTGAGTGCATTATTTTGTTTCTAAGGGTTTGATAATGATGAATGCATCAAATGCATTATTAAATGAATTCTATGCAACTATAAATGTTCTTTTCTCCTTTAATCAACATCCCAATAATTGAATGTACTTATCTTCTTCTTTGACAACATGCTTTGTTTGTCTTAAACAATAGTGTTGTGTCAAGTCGACAATTCTCCCTCTGACATATGTTTAGTTTAAGAATTTGGTGAAGAAAAACAACTTTTTCTCTTTATTCAATAGATTTTCTTACGTGACTTGTCTTTCTTCTAACAAATCTCTTTTGACCACGAAAGTGGTAAACTTCCTTACATTATAACTAAGCACTTGTGTGTTTTCATATAATACAAGGTTAGCTTATTTTTACATGTTTATCATCTAAAAGTTTCTATGTTATGAGATGTCAAACATAAAATAAGCTTCCACAATATTATATCATCAGTTAGATTAACATGTGTATCTTTCATGATTTGTTATTTACATAAACCATTTAAAGCACAATCATGCTTTCATGCTTAATTGTTATTAGCACTTACTAAAAATTATAGAATGTTGAACTTTTTCACTAACACGAATAAGTACTCCAAAGTAAGTTTAATATAGGAGTTTCTAACTTAAGCTTATAACTTCTAACTTATTTAATTATTTTTTATTATTACTTCTTATATATTTTATTACATTTCTTATTATTCTTATTTTCCTTTTACCTATTATTATTATTTTCATTTTATACAAATATAATTAATTATTACACTATTTTTGTTATTTGTTGGATTCTTTTCAAATTTTTATGTAGTTTAAATAAAAAAGAAATTTACATTATCATTGAAGTTATTAATGTTTCATTACATCATACTATATGAAAATTGTAAAAAATAAATTTAATGTATCACTAGTTTGAGTTATGAGAGTGATAAATGAAAAATACTTGTGAATATGGATAACAGTGGAGCGGGGCGGTGATGAGTTTTGGAATCTCATACCCATCTCACACCCATCTTCATAGAAAAAATTCAATCCCATCTCCATACCCAAATCCAACGAGTATCAAATTTTTGTCACATCATCATCCTCATCAGGTAACGGGTATATACTCGTATTTATATTATACCCGCTTTCTTATTGTTTCAATATTAATTAATTAATTTTTATAAAATAATATAAATTACGATAAAGAAAACATAATATTATCAAATATTCAATATTAAATGGATGTTGTTTCTTCAATATCAAATATTTAGAAAGAAATTATAATTGTATACATTTCAAATTAGAATACCAATTAAAATTCCATGAAAACCAAAACATTTATTAAATTTGCAAATATTAATGAAACCTAGTTGATAAAATTTAAAAATATTTGAAGCAAATATAAAAGGAAAACAAATAGTCAAATTAAAGTATATTTTAAATGTCAGTTTACTTCATTTTTTAAATTCTAATGATTCTATTTTTTTACACTAAAAGAAGTTATAATACAAGACTTGATCAAAATCATACAAAGAATAAAAATTAAACTAATAATAATAAAATTTTAACATAAATCTTGTATATTTTGAACTTCAATATATGTTGGATGGTGATAAAAAAAATCATAACAATTATAGAAATTTTTATATTACAGTAAATAAAATATATTTATACAATTATAGTGATAAAATTATAGTTTGATATTGAGTTAGAAAAAAAAACTTATATAAAATATATCAAAATATTATTCTACATGATAACAATAAACAACAAATAAAAATATTAAAAAATTATCAAATATGTGTCTTCGAAACAATTTGAGAGATTATTGAATGAAATCTCACAAAGAAAAACAAATATATAATTAAGGGTGTGATAAGATGAAAAATACTTTAGAGATTTAAGAAAACTTTTCAAATATCAACATAGTCAATGATTGAAAAATAATGAAAATTGTTTTAGCAAAACAAAAAGAGTTCTTCAAATGATATAAAAATTAATAATAATAGACTAAAAAAGATAATTTTTTTATATTACCTAATAAATGAAAAAGTTTATATTATTAAACACTTGAATTGAGAGTGTTAAACATTTTCATGCGAAAGAAAAATATACAAAAAATAAAAATATTAAAAAAGAATAGAAATATTCAAATGTGAGACATAAAAAAAATTTAATTAACACGATTCAATTGAACATAATTGGATAAAGGTTATGATATGATAAAAAATATATTGAAGATGCCAATGAATTTCATGAAAAATAAACAATTAGAAGAATTAAAAAATAAAAAGTGTGTGATAATATATATATATATATATATATATATATATATATATATATATATATATATATATATA